>VAPL011019888.1_pt1 | contig 13354 bp, 11 predicted proteins | sample 3395061 | NCBI WGS metagenome assembly VAPL01 (sample SAMN08290444, study PRJNA428436) | hydrothermal vent metagenome | isolation source: Deep-sea hydrothermal vent chimney 2 | place: Pacific Ocean: Juan De Fuca Ridge | depth 2182 m m | reverse complement strand
CTCTTTCCCTTGATCGCGTTTGCGATGTACTTCGGACCCAGCGAGAGCATTGCGCTCGTTTGGATGCCCTTCGTTTTCATCTTGACCGGCGGAAACGTCATCATGCGCACCGTCACGAGTGAGCTCTTCCCAACGTCTTCCCGCAATACCGCGATGGGCTGGGAAACGCTCTGTGAAACCCTGGGCGCGGCCGTCGGATTTGGTCTCGTTGGCTTGTTGACCGCGGACAATGCTTCGATCGCGCCGGCCGCCGTGATCGTCAGTCTGTCGACATTCCTGGCCGTCTTCGTCTTCTGGCTGTTGCCGGAAACGGCCCGTCGAGAACTCGAATCGACGAGCCGAAACGCCGACGCGGATGCGCGGAGCTAGCCTCGTTCCGCTACGCTCGCCCGTCTAGAACGCTCGCCGGAGTCGACTCCCTCAAACATGGATCCAAAGCTCATATTCTGGACAGCAGCGATCGCCGATCTCGGCGCGGTTTGTCTGATCGCGGTTTTCGGTGTGCGTTATGCACGGCGCGGCGAGATTGCGCGGCACAAGCGATCGATGAAGATCGCTTCGTTGCTCGTCGTCGCGTTCCTGGCTTCCTATCTTCTGAAGGTTCAACTGCTGGGACGGGAAGACATGGCGGCCTGGACGGCCCTCGACGTCTGGGTGCTGCGAATTCACGAACTCTTCGTCATGCAGATGTTGATCGGTGGCGCTCTGGCCTGGATTCAGGGCCGGAAGCTACTGACGACGCGCCTCGTCACTCACGATCCCAATGATCCGGTCGCCGATCCAAAGACGCTTCAGATCCATCGACTGGCCGGCCGCACGGGCGTAATCGGTTCGGTCCTGGCCTTCGTGATGGCGCTCGGCATCCTTGCCGGCATGTACCTTCGGGCTTTCGGCGGCTAGAAGCCGAAGTCGTCAGACTAGAGCCGGATGCGCGAGGCCGGGCGACGCGTCGAGTTTCGATGAAGGACAGCGCCAACGATCATACCGAGGGTGAGGATGAGCCCGCCGGTGATCCATTCCTGGTAGCGGGTGCCCGCGCGCAGCTCGTAATTCTCGATCTTGAGCGACTCGATCTCTTCTCGTTGGCCGCTATCGGTCGAGCCGAGGGTCGCATTCGACTCGCGCAGCCGTGACGCTTCCGTGCGGATTTGCTCGAGTTCGGTTCGCAGGTTCGCGGTTTCCGTTTCGAGCTGGGCCAGTCGAAGTGTTGGCGGCGGCTCGGTCTCGAGATAGCCGGCGGGAATCCATCCGATCTTGCCTTCGGTCGTCTGGACCCGGGTCCAGCTCTCGCCTGTGCTGAGCACCGTCAACTCGTCCCCGGTCTCGACGCCAGCGATGATCTTGAATTGCGTGCCGGCACCCGAGCGAAGATTCAGCCGGATATTTCCGCGGACCCAGCCGATGTTGGCGGCGGCCGCAGTGGGCGCACTCAAAGTGGTCCATGTCATCGTGCACAGAAAAGCGAGGACGAGGGTCAGCGGCACGATCTGACGCGCCGAGCGTGAGTGAAACGGAATCAAGCGAAACTCCCAATTCGGGGGGGAGGCCTTTGTTTACATCCTTCGAGGCGTTTTCGCGAGCGAATCCGCATCACGAAGGACCGCACGGCCAATCGAATCATCCTGGCCCGTCTCCTCGCTCGGTGATCGGCCGATGTCGGGGCGGGTCTAATAACCCTCAATCGATCGCCACGGCGCGCGCTCAGGATGATCGATGGGATGCTTGACGGGGCAGACGAGAACCTCTTTCCTGTGGCTCCCCCAGTTTCCCCGGGTTGGACTGACGCCAGATCATGCATACCAATTACCGCGAATCGCACCTCGGCAAAGGCCGCGAATATCATGACAAATTCGTTCGGGGGCCCTATCGCTCGGTGATCTGGGATGTGGAGCAGGCTTCGCTGCTTGCCATTCTCGAGCGCTACCGGAGTGCCGGGTCCGGGCCGATCAATATGCTGGACTTCGCCTGCGGAACCGGTCGAATCCTTCAGCTCTTTGAGTCCCGGGTTGAATCGGCCGTCGGGGTCGACGTCTCGAAATCCATGCTCGAAGTCGCGGAGAGCCATCTCTTGCGGAGCGAGCTCTTGAACGCTGACCTCACCCGTGAGCCCGCTCTGGTCGGCCGCCAGTTCGAATTGATCACCGCTTTTCGGTTCTTTCCGAATGCCGAACCCGCATTGCGCGACGACGTCATGCGCGAACTCGTGGGTCTGCTGGCAGACAACGGGATCATGATCTTTAACAATCATCTGCGCTGTACCGGGTCGAGACTGCGGCTGCGACGTTTTCTTCGCAGAACCATCGGACGGGGCAGCGAGCGCGATCTCCATTGCATGTCGGATGCCGAGGTCGATTCGCTCGCGCAGCGCTTTGGACTCTCCATTGTTGAAGTGCATTCGATGGCGGTTCTTCCGGTGTTCAAGGAGAAGCGTCCGATGATTCCGAAATTCTTGATCAAATGGGTCGAACGCTGGGCAGTGGATCGCCCGTCGCTTGCCGGCCCCGCCAATACCCGGATCTACGTGTTGAGGCTCGATCGCTCGAGCGACCCGCCCGGTGACGAGTCGTCGTCACAATCATGATCGTCGAGATCATCGGCCCGCCGGGCGTGGGCAAGACCACGCTCGCCGCGGCCCTCGACCAGCTCTTCGAGGACGCGGATGGGGCGGACGGGTACGCTGCCGGCGGTCACGCCGACCCGACACCGGACGTCTCCTACGTGTCGTTTGCGGAGTATCGGGCGCTCGATCTCGCGATCGGCGAAGCGGGGTTGATGAAGAAGCGTCGCCTCGCGCGTTGGCTCAATCTCCTGCCGATGTATTGGCTTCGTCCTCGTCTGGCCTTCTCCCTCCTGAAACTCAGACTCCTTCACGGAAGACCCTTTCTCCGCCGCGGCCGCAAGGCCCAGAGATTGATCGCCCATGCGCGCTTCACGGATCGGCTACGGGCGGCGATGCCCGATCGACTCGTGATCCATCACGACGGATTCACGCAATGTCTTTGGTCAACGCTGATCGATTCCCGGGCATTGCGAGGTCGGGAAACGATTCGCGCCCTGCTCGGCGACTACTATCATCGCGTCCGGCCACGGATCATCTTGCTCGAGGTCGAGGACGAGTTGGCGGCGAGGCGGGTATTCGAGAGAAGCTCGACCGGGAGATTTAATCGCGATTCGTCGCCTCAGCAGCGATCAGAATTCATTCGCTGGCTCGACTATCATCGTCAGATCAGGAGCCTCTTGCCGGATGACCTCGATCTGACACGGATCGATGCGGGTCGTTCGGTCGACGAGGTCGCGCGCGATACGTTTCGGGCTTTGACCGAAGGTCGCTGACCCGATCGGGATTGGGCGGGTTGAAATTGATCCCGGCGTTGATGGAATTGCTCGGTGTGGCCGTCCGTTGCGAACACTGAGAGCTGGGAACTGAAGGCTAGAAACAGAGAACAGAAAATGGAGAGGAGATTCCGTGGCAGAGTTGCTCGTCGAGAAGTCTGATTACGTGGCCACGATTACGCTCAACCGCCCCGAGCGGTTGAACGCGATTTCGGTTCCGATGCTGAATGCGCTTTCCGAAGCGCTGGTCGATGTGGACAAGGATCCCGAAGTTCGCGTCGTCGTCATCACCGGGGCCGGCCGCGGATTCTGCGCGGGCCTCGACCTGCAGGACCAGGCCTCGGGCGAGGGGATCGGTTCCGCGGGCGGGGTGGGCGCGGCCGTTGGGCGATTCGACCTGCGCGATGCGCCGCCGGTCGTGCTGCATGCGCTGGACAAGCCGACGATCTGCGCACTCAACGGTGGCGCCGCCGGCTACGGAATGGACCTGGCGTTGGGATGCGATATTCGAATCGCTTCGGATGCTTCGAAACTTTCGGCGGCCTTCACCAAGCGCGGCGTCGTGCCTGAAAGCGGCGGGACCTGGCTTCTCCCGCGCATTGTCGGTTGGTCGAAGGCCTGCGAGATCATGTTCACCGGTCGAACGCTGACACCGGCCCAATGTCTGGATCTGGGTCTCGTAAGCGCCGTCGTGCCCGCCGCGGATTTGATGACCCATGTCCGGGAGATGGCGAAGGAGATTGCCGCGAACGCACCGCTCGCCGTCCAGGCGACCAAGCGGATGATGCGCATGGGGCAGGACGAAACCTTCGAAGCCAACGTGCATCACGTCTACCTGCAGCTTCTTCCGCTCTTTCGTTCGAAGGACTTCACCGAGGGCGTGCAATCTTTTTTGGAAAAGCGCGAGCCGAAATTCGAAGGCCGCTAAGCGTTCTTCGACGCAGCCTCGATGATTTTTGCGACCAGGTCGTCGCGCATGGCGATGCCGTCGTAGCTGATGGTCTTGATGGGTTCGTGTTCGAGGATGACGCGGTTCGGGGAATCGAGCAGCTTGACGAAGGCGTCGGCCATGTCGGGGTTGTCGGGATTTTCTTTGGCGGCCATTGCCGGGTAGAACCAGTCCTTGGTCGCTCGATCGTCGTGGAAGGTCACGCGCGTCTTGATCGAGACCGAACGCTCGGGTCCGACCTCATTGCCCATGCCGGAAACGACAATGCAGCTCATGGGTCGCTTGCGTAGCGCCCGCACCCGGGCTTTCCGTCCCGAGGTGCTGGTCCAGATCCGACCGCCATGCCAAAGGAAGATGTGATTGATGGCCATGGGCCAGCCCTCGTTCGTGCTCCAGGACATCACGCATTCCTCGGCGCTGTTCAGCAACTTCTCACGAAGCTCGTCGGCGAGCGGGAAGGCCTTGGTGTTTTCCAGATTGATTTCCATTTTTTCGCGCTCCGTGGATGGTCTCGTGAGTGTCTCGAGGATTGCTGCCGAGCGGGTTGGACGGCTCGGCCGCAGCAGTAGGTTGGATGGACGGGGCGTACAATTTTTATAGCAGGTGGCTTCTGGCGGCAATTCGGCGATGCTGGGGCACTGGCCATCGCCGGCCACTAAAGCAGCGAGGAGGTCCTGACGTGCAGCGAGGTGTCGAGCTCTTCGCCTTCCCCGAATGTGAGCGGCTGGCGCGAGAGATCGCGGACCAGCTGGGTCTCGCGTTGCATCTCGTCGACGTTCATACCTTTCCCGATGGCGAGTCCCTCGTTCGCGTTCAGAGCGAAAAACCGGGACGGGCCATCCTCTTTCGTTCCCTGGACCATCCCAATGAGCGGTTGATCGAGCTACTGCTCGCCGCCGATGCCTTGCGGCGCCAGGGTGTCGGTCAAATTGGATTGGTCTGCCCCTACCTTGGCTATATGCGGCAGGACCGCGTCTTCGAACCGGGTCAGGCGCTCTCGCAACAGGTCATCGCGGACCTGCTGGGTACGGCATTCGATGATGTCTTGACCGTCGAGGCGCATCTTCATCGCATTCAGGCCTTGGCCGAAATCTTTTCGTGTCGTGCCGATTCGGTTTCCGCTGCGCCAGTGGTCGCGGATTGGTTGCTCGAGCACGCAAAACCGGATCTCGTAATCGGTCCGGATTCGGAATCGGAGCCGTGGGTCCGCTCGATCGCAGACCGGGCGAAGTTTGGCTGGATCGTCGCGTCGAAACGTCGCCACGGCGATCGAGCCGTGGAGGTCGACCTTCCCGCGCTGCCTGGCGACGCCCGACGCGTCTATATCGTCGATGATGTCGGAAGCTCGGGAGCCACCCTCGAAGCGGTTGCGAAAATCCTTCGCGCTCGGGGCATCAAGGAGATTGGCGCCATCGTTGTCCACGCACTTTTTGCCGCCGAGACTCCAGAGCGGCTGCGCAGAGCGGGCATCGACTCATTGATTTCGACCAACAGTATTCGCCACGCCAGCAACCAGATTTCACTCGCAACGCTGCTCGCTGCCGAGATCGCTGGACGAGCGATGCCGGATGGGGTCCCTTGATGTTTCGTTTGCGACGCATGGGAATCGATACGCAGAGCGAACATGTGATCTTTATTCGCGAAGACGCCGTGAAGGAGGGGCTACTCGGCTTCAAACCCCTCGATCGGATTCTGGTCAGCGGGCGAAACGTTGAGACCGGGGAGGAGCATGAGGTCTCGGGTATCTTGAATTTCTGCGAGAGCCCGATGCTCGAGCTCGATCAGATCGGGCTGTCGAATGTCGCCTTTACCGATCTGGGATTGCCGCAGGACTCACCCATTCGCGCCACGCTGGCCGCCTCGCCAACCAGCATCGATCATGTTCGTCGAAAGCTTCACGGCGATCGGCTCGGTCGCAGCGACTTCGATGCGATTCTCGACGATGTCGTGGCACGCCGCTATTCGAAGCCGGAACTCTCGATGTTTGTTCTCGCTTGTGCGCTTCGCAATCTCGACGACCAGGAGATCGCGGACTTCACGATGTCGATGGTCGAGACGGGCTCGAGTATTCATTTCGACTCCGAAATCGTGGCCGACAAACATTGCATTGGCGGTGTCCCGGGCAATCGCACGACCATGATCGTCGTTCCAATTCTCGTGGCGCTCGGGTTGACCGTGCCGAAGACGTCCTCGAAGGCGATTACGAGTGCGGCGGGGACCGCAGATACGATGTCCGTGCTTGCCGAGGTCGCTCTTTCGACGACTGCGCTTCATCGCGTCGTCGACCAGGTCGGGGGCTGCATCGCCTGGGGCGGTGCCCTGGATCTCGCGCCCGCCGATGACGTGTTGATTACCGTCGAACGTCCGATGCAGATCGATACGGAGGCGCAGATGGTGGCGTCGATCCTGGCCAAGAAGAAGACCGCCGGTGCGACGCATGCTTTGATCGACATTCCGGTCGGTCCGTCGACGAAAATCCACTCACAGCTCGAGGCCGAGGAATTGGCCGGGCTCTTCAATCGTGTGGCGAAGGTCGTGGGATTGAATCTGGATGTCATCTCGACCGCCGCTCATGGACCGATCGGTTGCGGGATCGGTCCACGGCTCGAAGCGATCGATGTCCTGTCAGTGCTTCGCGGGGAGGCGAGTGCGCCGATGGATCTGCGAGAAAAGTCGCTTTTCCTGGCCGGCCGGATTCTCGAACGGACCGGTGTGGCCCCGGACGCTTGCGGCTATCGCATGGCGATGGAGAGCCTCGATTCCGGTCGTGCCGCGAAGTCCTTCGAAGCGATGGTGGCGGCGCAGGGAGCAGTGGATCTGCCGAGTCGTGCTGCCTTTCAATCCATTGTCGAGTCGAAATACGACGGTCGAATCCAGAGCGTCGATTGTCTAGGCGTCAACCGGATGGCCAAGCTGGCGGGTTCGCCCGCGCATCCGGCGGCCGGACTGCGGTGTCTACGCAGGGTCGGGGACGTGGTCCAAAAGAACGAGCCGCTCTTCGAGGTCCACGCACAAAGTCGAGCGCAACTGGAGATGGCCGTCGGATACGCAACCGACACGCTCTCGACGATCGTGAAATTCGGCTACTGACCGGATCACATAGACGGTCCGTGCGAGGTCTGTGCTGCGCGCGTCAAATCGAAGGAATGGGTTCGTCTGGTTCTTCCATTCGAAGCTCCGGCAATTCCTCACCGAGCAGCGTTTCCTTTTCCAATAGATTGGCAGCGCCTTCTTCGAGCGCAGCGCGATGTGTCTTGAGCAGGGCGACGGCCGACTCGAAGGCGCTTGCGACGAGGTCCCGCACGGCACAATCGATTTGGTGCGCGGTCTGTTCCGAGTAGTCGCGGCGCACGGTCGCGAACTCGCCCGGCGCCTGGAGGAAGGGAGAGCTTTCGCTCTCCAGTGAAACCATGCCGAGATTTTCATCCATGCCGTAGCGCGTGACCATGCTGCGAGCGATGTGAGTGACCTTGGCGAGGTCGTCCGAGGCACCCGTCGACATTTCGTCAAAGATCAGGGTTTCGGCGGCCCGCCCACCGAGCAGGACGGCCATCTTGTTCATCAGCTCTTGCTTCGACATCAGGAATCGATCCTCAGTCGGACGCTGGATCGTGTAGCCGAGTGCGCCGATCCCGCGTGGAATGATCGAAACCTTGTGGACCGGATCGCTCCCCGGGATCGCGCGGGCGACCAGCGCATGACCCATCTCGTGATGGGCCGTGACCCGGCGTTCGTGTTCGTTCAGCAGTCGATTCTTTTTTTCGAGGCCGGCGATGATGCGCTCGATCGCATTGTTGAAGTCCTCCATGCCGACGGTCCGGGCGTCATGTCGGGTGGCCAGGAGTGCGGCCTCGTTCACTAGATTCGCCAGATCCGCGCCCGTAAATCCCGGCGTCAGCGCCGCGATCGGTTCTGCTTGCACTTCCGGAGCCAGATGGACCTGTCGCAGATGCACTTCGAGGATGGCGATTCGTGCCAGCTTGTCGGGCCGGTCGACCAGGATCTGGCGATCAAATCGCCCGGCGCGCAGGAGCGCCGCGTCGAGGATTTCGGGACGGTTCGTGGCGGCGAGCAGAACGACCCCCTGGCTCGGGTCGAAACCGTCCAACTCCGCCAGCAATTGATTGAGTGTCTGCTCCTTCTCGTCGTGACCGCCGCTCATGGGCCCAATACCACGAGCGCGGCCGAGCGCATCGAGTTCATCGATGAAGATGATGCAGGGAGAACGGCTGCGGGCCTGTTCAAAGAGATCGCGAACGCGTGCGGCGCCGACACCGACGAACATCTCGACGAATTCGCTGCCGCTGATCGAGAAGAAGGGGACGCCTGCCTCGCCGGCGACGGCGCGAGCCAGCAAGGTCTTTCCCGTGCCCGGTGGACCGACTAGCAAGATTCCTTTGGGAAGCCGTGCGCCCAGCCTGCCGTAGTGCCCGGGGTCCTTCAGGAATCCGATGATCTCTTTCAACTCTTCCTTGGCTTCGTCGACACCGGCGACGTCCTCGAAGGAGACGGGAATATCCTCTTCGGCGTAGATCTTGGCCTTGCTCTTTCCGACGGAGAGCATGCCGCCACCGAGTCCGGAACTCTGCGCCATGCGACGCAGTAGGAACATCCAGACCAACAGGAAGAGACTGATCGGCAGTAGCCAGCCGAGGAGTCGCGTGAGCCATGTGTCTTCGGCGACCCCGCGGAAATCGATGCCTTCTTCGGCGAGGCTGTCTGCGATTTTCGGATCGACGCGTTGAGTGCGGAAGCGTCCGAGTTCGCCGTCGTTTGGATCGGTGAGCGAACCCACGATGCGTTGGCTGCTGACTTCGAGGTCGCGGATGCGTCCTTCCTTCTGGTACTCGAGAAATTGGCTATAGGGGATCGTCGAGATCTTGGTGGTGTCGAACCAGTATTGTCCGGCCAGGAATAGAAACCAGACCCCGATCAAAATGACCCAGAAGTTCTGGCCGCCCGATGCCGGGATCAGGCGACGGAAGATGTCCTGGATCGACTCGGACTGTTTCGGATCTTCGGTCGATTTCTTCGAAGTCCTGGACGAGTCGTCGGAATGGGTATCGGGGCGATCGTTGTCGGATCGAGAAGGCATGGAATCATCATACCCGACTGCTGTGCTGGGTGACGCGGGCGGCGGGGTCCTGGTGGTAGAAGGCTTGTAGGACGTCGTAGAGTTCTCGGTGGCGGCTGCGTAGCGCGGCCGGTTGATCGAAGAAATGCTCCGTTGCAACGGCGAAAAACTCCGCTTCGTTGGTTGCTCCATACGCATCGAGCAGGCTCGCCTGTCCACGCGCCTTTCGTTCCCGCAACGAAAGGTATTCCCGGGAACAGACTTCACTCCAGCGCCGAATCTCCGATCGCTCGGCGAGCGGGGGCGTGCCGTCAGCACGGCCGTCGAGCATGTCGAGTTTGTGCGCAAATTCGTGATAGACAACGTTGTGGCCGGACTCCGGATGCCGCCCCGTACGTTTCACAGCATCCCAGACCAGGATCACGGGCCCCCGCAGCTGCGCCTCACCGAGGATCGGCTGATCGTGGCCGACTGGTCGGGTGAGCACTTCGAAGGCGCCCGGGCGTTGCGGTGGGATGATCACCGTCGAGGGATAGATGAGAATCGAATGGACATTGCGGTAGAGATCGTCGGACAGGCCCAGGATCAGGAGGCATGCCTGCGCCGCCACGGTGACCCGGATCTCATCGGTCAGGGCGAGTCCGCCACAACCCTCCCAGGATTTCTCGGCGACGAATACGCGTATGAGATCTCGCAGATGTGCCTGTTCTTCCGCTTCGAGCCATTCGTCGTGTGCGACATTGCGTCGCATGATCGCTTCCCAAGCCTGCGGAAAGGGCAGGGCGAGTAGCTTTCGGCGGCGGCGGCGTCTCAACCAGTGGAACACGGTAAGCTGTAGCCTAGCCAAGGACGACAGCATTCGAGCCGGTACAGGACCAACGCCTGCAATCGCTGTGACCGACGAAGGGAAAGCGAGATGTGCGAACTCTTTGCGATGTCAGCGCGGCAACCCGCCGCGGTCAGTTTCTCTCTCGAGGAGTTCTCGAGACATGGGGGTCTTTCGGGTCCCCATAAGGACGGCTGGGGGATTGCCTTCTACGAGGACCTCGACGCGCGGATCATTCGCGAGAGCATTCCGGCCGCTTCGAGTGCCTGTGAGCGATTTCTCGAGAGCCAGCCGATTCACAGCAGGACCGTCTTGTCGCACATCCGCCTCGCCACGCAGGGCGGGGCAGCACTCGCAAATACCCAGCCCTTCGCCCGGGAACTCGGTGGTCGACTTCACATCTTCGTGCACAACGGCGATCTCGACGTTTCGGGAATGGACGACGAGAGCCTTGCTCACTTCAGGCCCTTGGGAGAGACGGATTCTGAGCGGGCGTTCTGCAATCTCCTCGCACGACTCGATCCGCTCTGGCTCAACGAGGAAAAAGCACCGAGCTTGAAGAGTCGAGGCGAAATCCTCAACCGCTTCGCCCAGGAAGTTCGAGATCTGGGAATTGGAAACTTTCTCTATTGCGACGGCGAGCTGCTCTTCGCGCATAGCCACCGACGGCATCAGAGCGATGGCGAAATCAGACCGCCGGGTCTGCACTTTCTTTGCCGAAAATGTTCGGGAGAACCGGGGGCGAAACTCGAGACGATGGGTTTGGAGGTGGCGTCCGAGGAGCACGAACAGACCATCGTCCTGGTTGCAAGCGTACCTTTGACGGATGAAGCCTGGACTCCGCTGGGTGCGGGCGAGACGCTTTCGGTCGTTGGGGGCGAAATCGTTGATCGATTGCCAACGGGAAGACGGAACTAGCGACCCATGACCGAAGGCTCGAACGATACTTCAATCATCTCCCGTATCGTCGATGTATTCCTGCGCGGGGGACTGCCCCCCATGCTCATCGTGGGCTCCATCCTGCTGGGGTTGACCGCGCTCTCGGTGACACCGCGAGAAGAGGATCCGCAAATCGTCGTTCCGATGGCGGACATTCACGTCTCCGCACCCGGACTCGGCGTCGACGAAGTCGAGCGTCAAGTGGCGACGCCGCTCGAGAAACTGCTGTCACAAATCGACGGGGTCGAGCACGTCTATTCGATTTCCCAACCCGGTCATGCGGTCGTCACCGTTCGCTTCTTCGTTGGCGAGGATCGCGAGGACAGCCTCGTCAAGATCTACAACAAGGTCTACTCCAACACGCACGTCATCCCGCCTTCCGTTCAGTCCTGGGTCGTCAATCCGATCGAAATTGACGACGTTCCGATCTTGATTTTGACTCTCTGGAGTGATCGGCCGGAAACGGTCGACGATTTTGGCTTGCGCCGAATTGCCGAAGAATTGGAAATCGAACTCCAGGCTGTTCCGGGAACCAACCGCACGGCCGTCGTCGGCGGCCGTCCGCGGACGATCCGCGTCGAGCTCGACCCGGACGCATTGATCGCTCGACAAACCTCGGCACTCGATGTGGCGGAGGCGCTCCGGATTTCGAATGTTCGCGACTCGGCCGCCGGCTTCGAAGGTCGGAACCGTTTCACGCGTGTCGATGCTGGGGATTTCTTTGCCGACGTCGCAGCCCTTGAACGCGCGGTCGTGCATGTCGTGGATGGCATCCCGGTTACGCTCCAGGACGTCGCTCGAATTCATGACGGCCCGGCCGAACGAGCAGGCTATACCTGGATTGGATTCGGCCCGGCCGAACAAGTGGCTTCTGCCTACGTCGAGCATTCGCTCTTTCTCCCGGCCGTTCACATTTCGGTCGCGAAACGCAAGGGAAGTAACGCGGTCTCGGTGGCCGAGCGCGTGGTGGAGCGGGCCGAGGTGCTGGCCACAACGTTGCTTCCGGCGGGTGTTCATCTCCGCGTCAGTCGAAATTACGGACAGACTGCGAACGACAAGGTGAACGAGCTGCTCGAATCCCTTGCGCTCGCCATTGTGATCGTGATCGCCTTGATCGCCTTCAGTCTCGGCTGGCGGGAGGGGCTGGTGATCGCGGTGGCGGTTCCAGTCACCTTCGCCCTGACCCTGCTACTGAATTATTGGGCCGGGTACTCGATCAATCGTGTCACGCTTTTCGCGCTCATCTTGTCGCTCGGTCTGGTCGTCGATGATCCGATCGTGGACGTCGAGAACGTCTACCGACATCTTGCCATGCGGGCCGAGAACCCGTTGGCTGCAGTGCGCCGTGCGGTGAACGAAGTGCGACCCCCGATCTTGCTGTCCACTCTCGCGGTGATCGCGTCCTTCGTTCCCATGGCCTTCATCACGGGAATGATGGGGCCCTATATGCGACCGATGGCGCTCAATGTTCCGGTCGCCGTCGTGATGTCGACCGTCGTGGCATTTGCGATCACACCGTGGCTGGCCTACCGGGCTTTGCGTCGACGCGCCGAGGCCGGGGGCGCAACACCTGCGCCCGCGGTCGAAGAAACGAAAATATACCAATCCTATGAAGGGCTGATTGGCCGCTTTCTCGATCGCCGAAGCGCCGCCCGAGCGCTCTTCGCAACAATGGTGTTGCTATTTGGTGCGGCGATCCTGATCGGTGCGTTTCGGTTGGTTCCGCTCAAGATGCTTCCCTTCGACAACAACAACGAGTTCGAGATACTGGTCAACGCACGCGAAGACTTTTCACTTGAATGGACGGACGCGACCGCTCGTCGGCTCGCTGCGGTGCTGCGTCGAGCGCCCGAGGTCCGGGATTTTACGGTCTTCTCGGGATTGGCCTCGCCGATGGATTTCAATGGCATGGTGCGTCACTACTTCCTGCGCACGGGATCGAATGTTGCGGAAATTCGCGTCAATCTGGTGGCCAAGGAAAAGCGTGAGATGCAATCCCACGAAGTCATCCTGCGCCTGCGGCCTATGCTCGAAGCGATCGCGAAGGAAACCGGGACCCGGGTCATGCTCGTTGAGGTCCCGCCAGGCCCGCCGGTCCTTTCGACCGTGACGGCCGAAATTTCTGGCCGACCCGGCACGCCCTACGAGACGCTTCGGGTGGGTGCCCGCGCCCTCGAAGCACGGCTGGAACGTGAACCGGGTGTTCGGGATATCGATTCGAGCGTCGAGGACG
>VAPL011117528.1_pt1 | contig 13356 bp, 10 predicted proteins | sample 3395061 | NCBI WGS metagenome assembly VAPL01 (sample SAMN08290444, study PRJNA428436) | hydrothermal vent metagenome | isolation source: Deep-sea hydrothermal vent chimney 2 | place: Pacific Ocean: Juan De Fuca Ridge | depth 2182 m m | reverse complement strand
TAACCCGATTTTAATTCAAACCACTTCTCAGAACCATCATTAATAGTAACTACCTCTCCACTTCCATTTGTATTCCATCTAGAAGGAAAATCTCCGATATAATCTCTATTAAAATCTTCAAAAAATAATAATTTATCGCCAGGTATATAATCAAATTTACTAGACACTTTAAACTCTGCTGTTGAGTTTGCATTATCACCTGAATTATTGTTACCATCATTGTTCCCTTTAGAATTATTCTCGTTGGAAGAAGTATCATTAGAGCTTACATCATCATTGCTTTCTGTTTCTTGTTTTTGTTTTCGTTTTTCTGTCAGTAACCTTTTAGCCGTTTTTATACTGTATTTTAAGGCTTTTTTAGCTCTGTTAATTTGTAATGTTCCTTTCCCTTGCTTTAAAACACCTGCTCCATCTAGGTCTGAAATAGCATTAGGTACAGAAGTCAAAACACGTTCACCATCTTCAACAGCATCTATCAAAAGTTCATAATCATCATCGCTTAAAGGTTTTCCGGTCTCGGCATAGTTGTCAAATCGATATACTTTATTATATAAATCAAAAGATTCTCTAACAAATGTATCTACACTACTAATTCCTACTCGGCTTGAGGGACGCTTTAATCGTTTTGTTTTTTTTTGAGCTTCAATTGTTAGGCTTGAAAAAAAGAGCCCTAAAGCTAAAAGGCTAATAATTAATTTGAGTGAAGATTTCATTGAAATATTTTTTTAAATAACAAGAGCTTTACAAATTTAATAAAAGAAAATATAGGAAGTCCATTAAAATTGTAAAAAGGGGAAAACCCCTTTCTACAAAATTAAAAAAGTATTTAAAATTCCGTTTGAAATCAAACTAATTTTAACAACTCATTTTCACAACAACTTTATTTCTCTAACCATTTGATAACTTAAAACTTTTTCATAGCAATTTTAAGACCTTTTTCATTAACACTTCAAATATCTATAAACAAAAAAAACTATAAAACCCTTTTTGTATGATTGGTATAAAATCATGTGTAAATATCATTACACTTAATTGAAAGTGCTATAATTACTAATTGTAAATAGTTATTTGCTATTTATACGTATTTTAGCACAAAGCATACATCATTTGTAAATAAATTAAGTGCATGCTTTATTTTTGTTATTATATGAATAGGATGTTAAAAGCAGTAATTTTAGATGATGAACCCAAAGCCATTCAAGGTTTGTCCTGGGAATTGTCAAATTTTAGTGACGAGATAGAGGTTATAGCTACTTTTACGGAACCCGAAAAAGCATTACATTATATAAAAACTACAGATTTCGATTGTTTATTTCTAGATGTGGAAATGCCTACCATGGATGGGTTTCAATTTTTAGAAAAATTGGAGAAAAAAGACTTTGCTATTGTAATTACTACTGCTTATAATGAATACGCTATCAAAGCACTAAAAAAAGAAGCTATTGATTATTTATTAAAGCCTATAGACACTGATGACTTAAAAGAAACCATTTCAAAAATAAAAAAGCACAATTCTCGTAGTATAAGTACAGATAAATTTGAACGCATCTTATTAAATTTTAATAATAAATTAAATCATAAAAGAATAACAATTAATACCGATGGAAAATTAGTTTTTTTAGAACCAAACGACATCTTGTATGTTGAATCTGATGGAAATTACTCTACATTATACTTATTAGAAAATAAAAAAATTGTACTCACAAAAAAACTAAAGGAAGTCTGTACTATTTTACCTTGTGATTCTTTTTTCAGAATACACAATTCTTACATTATCAACTTAAATAAAATCAAAGAATTTATAAAAACAGATGGCTATGTAGTGTTGGAGAATGGTAAAAAAATTCCTGTTTCCAGACAACGAAAATCAGATTTTTTAGGCAAACTATAAATCATAAACGCTCTATTTATGAATAAATCTATATTCTTTCTTATCTATTTCTTAATCTCGTTTGGAATTATCTCTGCGCAAAAGAAAAAGATTGATATTCAAAAAAGAGCAGATAGTATTTTAACTATCAAACCCAACACGTATAAAGAAATAAATACGATTTTATATATTTTTAGACGGGATACAACTCAATTACGATTTCTTGCTACTTTTTTTAGTGACAACAATTATCTAGCAGGAAAATCATATGCCCTAAACCTTCTCGGTACAAAATACCGAAATTACTCTGACTATAAAAAAGCAATAGAAATACATGAAAAAGCGCTGGAAACAGCTATTAAAGCTAAAAATATTGAATTCAGAGTCTTTAGTCTTAATATGTTAGGCGTTGATTATAGAAAAATGGACGCTAACAGAACGGCTTTAGATTACAATCAAGAAGCTTTAGCATTGGCTGAGACTGTAGAAAATCCGAATTTAGGATTGCGTAGAAGTATTGCCGTTTCGCATAATAGTATGGGGAATATTTACCTCTTATTAAAACAATACGATTTAGCCAGTCATCAGTTTTATCAATCTCTAAAAATTGAAGAAAGCATTGAGAATGAATTAGGAATAGCCATCAACAATCAGAATATTGGCTATGCAAAAGAGGCATTAGGAGCACTAGATGAAGCGTTGGTTTATTATGAAAATTCCTTAGCTGTAAATATAAAAATAAATAACCGCTATGGCAAAGTTATTTGTAATAGTAGCATTGGGAGAATCTACATTAAACAAGGCAATTCAAAACTAGCCCTACCTCTTATTAAGGAGAATTTAGGCGAAGCAATTAAACTGGGAAATCAAGATTATTTAGCTACCGAATATATTAATTTAGGTTGGGCAGAAACAAAATTATATCAGTATACAAATGCAGAAAAAAGCTTATTAAAAGGTCTGGAAATAGCAAAAGAATACAATATTTCAACCGCCATATCAGAAGCCTATACCCATTTATCTGAGCTATCACAGCAAAAAAACGATTTTAAAAGTAGTTTAGCATATTATAAACTAGCCGAAGAATTTGATGAGAAAATTTCTAATGAACGAAATATTCAATATGTAAATGATTTAATTATCAAGTACGATAGTGAGAAAAAGAACAATCAAATAAAAGTATTGGCTAAACAAAATGAAATTGCAAAGCTTAATTATTATAAAAAAAAGAATTATCTAATTATTAGTTTAATATCTATATTTCTTATTGGGCTTGCTTTGTATTTTTTATATAGACAACGCTTATTAAAAAATGAAAAGCGCATTTTAACCTTGGAGCAAGATTTATTGAGTATTCAAATGAATCCTCATTTTATTTTTAATGCTCTAAATTCCATAAAATTATATATCATAAATAATGAACAAAAAAATGCGGTTCACTATTTAAATAAATTCTCTAAACTAATTCGGAAAATTTTAGATGCCTCTTCTATAAAAGAGACAAGTCTTGCTGAAGAATTAGAAACGATGGATTTATATATGGGTATTGAAAATATTCGTTTTTCTAACCAAATTAAATATGAAATCAACATTGACCCTTCCATTGATTTAGAGAGAATTAAAGTTCCTCCTTTAATATTACAGCCATTTTTAGAAAATTCTATTTGGCATGGACTATCCTCAAAAAAAGGATTGAAAAAAATTATCATTTCTGTAAGTCAACCTAGTAAAGAGTTTATTCAAATAAGTATTGAAGATAATGGAATTGGTAGAACAGAAGCTTCAAAAATAAAAGCAAAAAAAGTAATTCATAGAAAATCCATCGGTATAGACCTCACTAAAGAAAGACTTAGCAATTTTGTAAAGAACTTTCAACACTCATTTTCATTAATCTATACTGATTTAGTTGATAACAATAAAAACGCATCGGGTACTAAACTACAATTAGAAATTCCGTTATTCTAATTAATGTGATTTCGATGTAATAAATCATTATAATTAATTAGTCATCCTACTTTCGTCTCTGCGAATTTTACTATTTTCGGTAAAATGTGGTAGTCTCACCATTAAAAAAGAGATTGCCATATTCGTTTCTCCCCTACCTCGCTGTCAGGCGGGTTCGAAAAGACATAAACATTTAACATTCAAATAGTTAAATTATTCGTTACGTCGAACTCACATTAATGACAATATTCACTTAAAATCAAATGTTAATTCATTTGAAAATAGTTTAAACGATTTTCTATGGTGTGAAGTAATTCCAATTCTTTGAATCACTTCTCTATGCTGTTTTGTGGGATACCCTTTGTTTTGTTTCCAATTGTATTCAGGAAAATCGCAGTGTATTTTTTTCATATAAATATCACGATAAGTCTTTGCTAAAATAGAAGCTGCTGCAATACTCATAAATTTACTGTCTCCTTTTACAATGGTTTGATGTGGAACAGATTCATAATTATGAAATTTGTTACCATCAACAATGATAAACTCAGGAATTATATCTAATTGTTTAATTGATTGGTGCATTGCCAATATAGAACTCTGTAAAATATTAATTTTATCTATTTTATCCTGCCAAACAAAAGCAACTGAAAACGCTATTGCGTTTTCTTCAATAAATGGTTTTAATAAATTTCGTTGTTTTTCAGTTAGTTGTTTCGAATCATTTAATAACGGATGTTTAAATCCTTTTGGTATGATTACTGCCGCTGCGACTACAGGTCCTGCTAGACATCCTCTGCCAGCTTCATCTGTACCTGCTTCTAGTTTAAAACCTGAAAAATTGTGTTGTAACATTAACCAAAAATAGTAGTATTTGCTGAAAGTAAAGAAATATTTTATCAATTATATTCTTAATCTATACGTCCGTAACCAATATTTCTAACTTTAGATTCCTGTTTTCACAGGAATGACATTTTATGAAATCCCGAAGTAAACTTCGGGAAGTATTTCTTCAATTTATAACAAAAATTTAGCAAAATTTTCTGAATCAAAAAGTTTATCTTAGCGCTCAATTAATTATCAATGTTAAAAAAATATCTTTTTATATTTTTCTTGCTTTTTGTAATTGCTTCTCAAGCTCAAATTACGCCAAAAAGACCTCTTAAAGATTTAAAAAATGTTAATGATTTAGAAGAACAGAGATTAGATTCAACCGCTTTCGGTAAAGAACAGAACATTACGCTAAGCGGAAAAACACATTTTACCGACTATAAAATTATATCTTATAAAAAAGATACCACCTATGTTGATACTACATTAACCATCCGTAAAGACTATTTATTTAATTTTTTACACAAGGATAATTTCGAATTATTACCTTTTCATAACCAAGGACAAACTTTTAATAAATTAGGCTATGATTTTTCTGATGTTTCCTTATTTCCTAAGATGGGAGCAAGTGCCAAACATTATAATTATTATGAAGTTGAAGATGTTGACTATTATCATGTAGCCACTCCAACTACGGTATTGTTTTATAGAACTGGACTTGAACAAGGTCAAGTATTAGATGCATTGTTCACCTTTAACACTACAAAAAGACACAATGTTTCTCTTGCTTTTAAAGGATTGCGCTCTCTTGGTAAATATAGAAATACCCTGAGCAGTCATGGTAATATGCGATTTACCTATAGCTATGCTACAAAAAACAATGTATATACTTTACGAAGCCATATTGTTGCACAAGATTTGAGCAATGATGAAAATGGCGGATTAACAGCCACATCAATCATCAATTTTGAGAACAATGACAGTAATTTTACGGATAGAGGAAGGCTAGAAGTAAACTTTAATGATGCTACAAATATCTTACGAGGAAATCGCTACTATCTTGAACATGACTATAAAATATGGCAACGAAAAGATTCCTTAAACAATACCAAAAACTACCTTAAAGTTGGACATATTTTAAATTATGAACGAAAGCATTATGAGTATGAGCAAAATACTGCTGATACTGATATATTTGGCAATACCTTTTCGAATGTAATTAATGATAAACTGGCATATCTTACCACAGACAATCAATTGTTTTTAGCATTAAAGTCTCCGGTAGTTTTAGGAGAACTTATCTTCAAAGCAAATTATTTTGATTATGATTACGGGTATAAGAGTACTACTATAATTGATGACCAACTCATCCCTTCTAATCTTGACGGAAATACAATTTCTATGGGAGGTGAATGGAAAACAAATTTTAAAAAATTTAATATAAATGCTGAAACTGCAACACTATTAACAGGTGATTTTAGCGGAAATTTTATAAAAGCTACTGCTGAATTTAAACAGGACAGTTTGTTTACTTTTAAGGGCACTTTTTTAACGAATAGCAAATCACCAAACCTCAACTTTTTATTGAATCAGAGTGATTATGTGAGTTATAATTGGTTTCTTAATTTAAAAAATGAACGTACTAGGAGTTTAATCTTTGAGCTTACTTCAGAAAAATTATTGAATGCCTCTGTACAAATTACTCAAATAGACAATTATACTTATTTTGGTGATACTATTGCTACCCAAACACAACCGTTACCAGAACAGTTTGGAAAAACCGTTAATTATTTAAAGGTAAAAGCTTCAAAAGAATTTAAATTCGGAAAATTTGCACTCAACAATACCATACTATATCAAAATGTATCTCAAGGTGAAGTTGCTTTTAGAGTACCTGAGTTAATTACCAGGAATACATTGTATTTCTCTGACCATATTTTTAAAGGAGATCCCATGTTTTTACAAACAGGCATTACATTTAAGTATTTTTCTGAATATTTCGCAAATAGTTACAATCCGTTATTGGCAGAATTCACCATCCAAAATGAGCAAAAAATAGGTGGTTATCCAGTATTTGATTTTTTTATAAATGCACAGATACAACGTACTCGAATTTATCTAAAAGCTGAACATTTTAATTCCTCTTTTACAAATACGCCTAACTATTATTCAGCACCGAATTATCCGTATCGTGATTTTGTGATTCGCTTTGGTTTGGTTTGGAATTTCTTTATATAGAGCCTATCTAATATCCTTCCAAAAATGAAGGACTCGAGATTTAAGAATTAAATTATGCAACAAGAATTTCAAATTCAAGTCAATCCTGATGTCGCTCAAAATCCTACACAATTAAAACAGTTTATTGCTAAAAAAAACAAGCTCCAAATTAATGAAATAAAGCATATTGAAATATTAAAAAGGTCGATAGATGCGCGACAAAAAAATATTAAAATTAACCTTAGGGTAAATGTTTTTATCAAAGAAGATTTTACGGAGAAGTCTATTGAAATCCCCCATTATAATGATGTAAGTAAAGCTAAAGAAGTATTAATTATTGGCGCAGGCCCTGCTGGATTATTTGCCGCATTAAAATTAATTGAAAAGGGTTTTAAACCTATTGTTTTAGAAAGAGGTAAAAATGTAAAAGAAAGGAGAAGAGACCTCGTTGCAATTACAAAACTACATGTAGTAAATGAAGATTCTAACTATTGTTTTGGTGAAGGAGGTGCAGGAACCTATTCTGATGGAAAACTATATACCCGTTCAAAAAAGAGAGGTGATGTCAATAAAATTCTGAATTTATTAATTGCACATGGAGCTACAAAAAACATTGCTATCGACGCACATCCTCATATAGGTACTAATAAACTACCTCGAATAATTCAAGCCATTCGCCAAACTATTTTAGACTATGGTGGCAAAGTACTATTCAATACTCGTGTTACTGATATTTTACTAAAAAACAATCAGGTAACCGGAGTTAAAACCCAACAGGGAAGTATTATTAATTCGAATAAAATTATCTTAGCTACGGGTCATTCGGCTAGAGACATTTTTGAATTGTTAGTTCGAAAAGAAATTCAAATTGAAGCAAAACCGTTTGCATTAGGAGTCCGTGTTGAACATTCTCAACAATTAATTGATTCCATACAATATCATTGTGAAATACGAAATGAATACTTGCCTCCTGCTCCATATAGTATTGTAAAACAAATCAACAACAGAGGTGTGTATTCTTTTTGTATGTGTCCGGGTGGTGTGATAGCGCCTTGTGCTACAGCTCCTGGTGAAGTAGTTACCAATGGTTGGTCACCTTCTAAAAGAGACCAACCTACTTCAAACTCAGGTATTGTTGTAGAATTGAAATTAGAAGATTTTGCTCCCTTTAAGGACAAAGGTCCATTGGCAGGTGTTGAACTTCAAAAACAAATTGAACAAAAAGCATGGCATTTGGCAGGAGAAACGCAAAAAGTACCAGCACAACGATTGGTCGATTTTACGGAAGGAAAGTTATCAAATAGCATTCCTAAGACATCATATATGCCCGGTACAACTTCAGTTGATTTAGGCTCAGTTTTACCTGAGTTTATATATCAAACATTGCAAGAAGGATTTCTCCAATTTGGAAAATCTATGAAAGGTTATTTAACCAATGAAGCGGTAGTACATGCTCCTGAATCGAGAACTTCTTCACCTGTACGGATTCCCAGAGATAACAAAACCTTAGAACATGTTCAAATCAAAGGACTATATCCGTGTGGTGAAGGTGCCGGTTATGCCGGAGGTATTATTTCTGCGGCCATAGATGGCGAAAAATGTGCCGAGCAGATTAGTTTGGTTTATAAATAAACCACTACCGACTAAGACACTATAGGTTTGACAACGAATAAAATCGGTTTATTGTAAAAGTTATAATAAATAGGGCTTCGACTGCGCTCAGCCCAACATTTTAGGTGAATCGTTAATTTTTGTGCTTACTTAATAATTCTAATTACATTAAAATTTAGGTAAAGAGTTTAACTAATCCTATTTTTCGTCCCAACAATTGAATATACCATCGGAATTTTATTCTCTAGATGTTTGATTCTAAATTTTTTAGGCTCAAATTCTATAGTATGTTTAAAGCAATTATATGGTGAATAATCAAACTCATCAAATGAATTGATATTAATATTGTTGTTTATCAAACTATTCAAAACTTCACTTATTGAATGGTTCCACATTACATATTCTTGTGTGATTTCGGCTTCTACTTCTGCATATGTTCCCGTTTCAGTTTCAACAATTGGACCTGAATTAAAATAATTGTATCCAATCTTTTTAAAATCGTCGTCAAACATCCATACTACCGGATGAAATTCAACAATCACAAACTTACCTTCTGGCTTTAAATACTTTGAAACAATGTGCCCCCATTTATCTAAATCGGGTAACCAACCAATAGTACCATAACTAGTAAATACAATATCAAATTGTTTGTCAAGGTATTTTGGTAAATCATAAATGTCACAGCAAATAAAAGAAGTATCACTATTCATTTTATCAGACAATTCTTTTGCTGTTTCTATGGCTTTGTCAGATAAGTAAACTCCCGTAACCTCCGCACCCAGTCTACTTAATGAAATGGAATCTTGTCCAAAATGACATTGTAAATGTAAAATACTTTTCCCTTTTATATCTCCAAGTAGATTCAGTTCTATTTGGTTGAGTGAAGTATTTCCTTTCAAGAAACCCTCTTGGTCATAAAATTCTGATTCTAGGTGAATTCTTGTTTTGGCATTCCATGACTCTTTATTAATTTTTATATAATTTTTTTTGGAGTTCATTTTTCCTAACACTTTTATCTTTGTTACTCTAGAAGTTTTTATTGCAATGATTAATTCCCAATTTAAGATGATTTATTACTCCTATTTTATATCATCTTTGGTGTATAATATTCCGTCCTTCCCTTTTGACACTAAGAAATAACTTAATCCATTTTCACTTTGTTCATAAAAAAAATTGTTCCCCCAATAGTCAGTCATTAAATTTTTCCTTAAAGGGTTGTTTCTTATGATAGCATTAAGTTTTTCTGGGTAATTTCCTATTTCTTTTTTTTCTTTTTCAAGAATAAATTCTATTTCTTCAATCGTTTTTGAAGTTTCCTTTTTACCATAATCAGAAAAATAGAAGTACCCCACCATTCTTAGAAAAAAAATAAAAACTAAGGCAAGCCCGAGAATTTTAATTGCAGGATGAATCATTATTTTTTTCGGAAGGTTCTTTTCTTTTTCAAGTTTTCTTCGAACTCTCTTCTTTTTCCAAAACCTAAAATCTTCAATCCAAAAAAGTATTTCTCCAATTATTGTAGCAATCCACTCTCCCATTTAAACTATCTTCAAATTTGTCTCAACAAATAATATTGATTCAAATATCTATATACTTTCTTTCTTTTCTAATACCTGTCTAATTTTAATATTAAAAGCAGCAAACAATAAGGTCATAAACGGACTTAAATAATTAAATATCGCATAGCCTGCATACGATAAGGTATCAACTCCTAATACACTAGCTTGATAAGCACCACAGGTATTCCATGGCACTAAAACAGAAGTTACTGTACCAGCGTCTTCTAATGTTCTACTTAAATTTTCAGGTGCCAGTCCTTTATCGTCGAATGCTTTTTTAAACATCTTTCCAGGAATAACAATCGCTAAATATTGGTCACTGGCAATTGCATTCAGTCCTAAACAACTAAATACAGTACTTGCAAATAAGCCAAATACTGTGGTTGCTAATTTTAATAATTCTTTTGTAACTCGCGCTAAGGCGCCTATAGCATCCATTATACCACCAAATATCATGGCACTGATAATCAGTAAAATTGTCCAAATCATTCCTTTCATTCCTCCTGCATTAAACAATTCGTTTAATTTTTCATTATCCGTTGTAATTTCAGTGTCTATAAAAATGGCATTGAATACGGATTTAATATTTGAAGATGATAAAGTACTTAGCACTTCTGATTGAAATATAAAAGCAAATATTGCCGCTAATGCAACACCAATACCCAGTGCAATAAGTGGTTTTGTTTTTGTTACAATTAAAGCAATAACTACAAGTGGAACGATAAATAAATAAGGTGTAATATTAAAAGTATTTTTAATTGAGCCTAGCAATCCGCTCAAATCAACACTTCCAGTTGTTTCAATATTCATACTTATAATACTAAAAACTATAAGTGTTATAATAATGGTTGGCACTGTTGTAAATGCCATATATCGTATATGTGTAAATAAATCTGTTCCTGCCATTGCAGGGGCAAGATTTGTAGTATCACTCAAGGGTGACATTTTATCGCCAAAATAGGCGCCTGATATGACAGCTCCGGCAATCATTCCTGTTGAAATACCTAATGCACTACCAATACCAATCAAGGCAATTCCCACCGTGGCAGAAGTGGTCCATGAACTTCCCGTTGCAATAGAAATAATAGCTGCTATAATAACCGATGCTGGCAAAAATATTGCCGGATTTAATACCTGCAATCCGTAATATACCATAGCCGGAATGATTCCGCTAACCAGCCATGTACCAGCTAGAGCGCCTACTAAAAATAATATCATAATCGGAATAAAAACACTTCTTAGATTTTCCCAGATTTCTTCTATCATTGTTTTTATAGTCACTTTATTAAAAAGTCCTACAATTGCAGCAACTCCTCCTCCCATTAAAAGTATATATTGATTGGTATAAGTACCTAGCAACTCTTGACCTTCAACAAAAAAGATATTGTAGGCTAGCATTCCCATCAAAATAATAACAGGTACCAACGCTTCCCAAATGGACAATTCTTTATTTTGAATTATTTTTTGGTCGTCAATTTGTAGTTTAGAGATATTATCTTGATTATCCATGCAGTAAAATTTTTGAAATGTAATGATACAAAAAATTAATGATTATAAACCTGAGTTCAACGTAAGTAATCTTCATTACTCCAACGCTATATCTAAATTTAGATTCATTAAAAAATCGTAATTTTAACCATAACTTAAACTATATAATCATGAAGAAATCAATTTTTTATTTTTTACTAGGAATAGTCCTAGTGGGTAGTACGGCTTTTATCAATACCGAAAACAACTCGACTAATCTTGATGTTGTTGATTCTTATGTTACTATGCTAAATGGCACTAAGGCATATACTTTAGAAATTGCCGAAGCTATGCCAGAAGATAAATACTCCTTTAGACCTCACGACTCCATTAGAAGTTTTGGAGAACAAATGGCACATATTGGAATGTCATCTAAATTTTTACTAGGTATGTTTCTCAAAGGAGAACCTATGCCAACAGATCCTGAAGTCTTTGCTAATATTGGTAAAATGGAAAAAGAAATGGGAGCTTCTAAAGAAGCATGTATCAAAGCTGTAACAAAGGCTTACGATGCTATCATTGCAACGTACGAAAGTATGGATGCTGAAAGTAAGAAAGAAATGTTTACCATACCTTTTGATTCTAGTCAACCAAAATTTGCAAAAGAAAAAGCATTTCAATTCATTAACGAACATATTGCACACCATCGTGGTCAAGCATTGGTTTCTTTAAGAATGCAAGGCATTAAAGCGCCTAGATATAGGTTGTATTAAAATAACAAATATTGTCATTTCGAGCGCAATCGAGAAATCTTGTTTTTAAAGTATTTCGACTGCGCTCAATATGACATTTAAGTTCTACTAAACTCTATAGTTATCTTCTCTCCAATTCGTAATTACTTTTTTAATTGCGTTTTCCGATAAGTTTTCGGCTACGGCTCTTTTTGCTAATTCAGAAAATTCCTCATCTGATGCAAAACGCAAACCAATAATTTGACGTACAGACAATTTACTATCTAAAGGCTTACCTGTCAATAAATAATGGCGAAAATTTTCTTCAGCCATAATAGCTCTATCTTGTGCTTTTAAGGCAAATGAACGTGCATAAAAAGCTGCAAATAGCAATAATAATGATCCAAAAACCAATAATGAAGCGTTATATTGATTCTCTTCAGAAGATTTAACCAAATTAATGATTGACCCTATAAGTAAAACGACAATACCCAGCATAGTAAAAAAATGGTATAATGGAACAAAACGACGGTGACTAGAATAATTTTGTGATTTCATAAATTAGGGTTTAAAAAATAAATATATGTAATTTATAGTGTTCATAACTAAACCTTTATAACTATTTTCCTTTTATAAAGCACATAACCCAATAATAAATAGATTCCTACCACTGTAAGTGCATAGATCATTGAAGCCAACTTATCATTAGAAATCACACTTGTATAAAATGTATGGTATAACCAGTTATGGACACTTTGTGTACCATTGACCTTCGTTAAATAAAAGGTTTTAGAAATAAAACTTGACAAAAAGAAAATGGTAATCGCATTCATACCAACATACTTAAATACAGCGCCAAATTTCACTTTTTTAACGTCGGTTATATAATGAACAATTCCAAGAATTAAAGTAGCCCAACCACTTGTTACTAACACAAAACTACTAGACCAAATTGCCTTGTTTATTGGAAACCAATGGTTCCAAACTGTACCAACAAGAATCATTAATACTCCCAATAAACTCAAAGTGGCTAGTTTATTATTTTTAGAATGGCTTAAAATTTTACCAATTAAGATTCCTGAAATAGCAGTTACAATTGCTGGCAGTGTACTTACCAAACCTTCGGGGT
>VAPL010692133.1_pt1 | contig 13366 bp, 12 predicted proteins | sample 3395061 | NCBI WGS metagenome assembly VAPL01 (sample SAMN08290444, study PRJNA428436) | hydrothermal vent metagenome | isolation source: Deep-sea hydrothermal vent chimney 2 | place: Pacific Ocean: Juan De Fuca Ridge | depth 2182 m m | reverse complement strand
AGGTATTATGTCATCTTGGGAAAATGCATCGAAAGTAGCCCATCCATTTTTAACTGAGACATTTTTGAATATCGAACGATATAATATTCCCAATATATTTACCCAATGCGGATACATGGGTTGCTGAATTTGATGAGATAGTTATCGGGTTTATGGCATTAATAAATAATGAGGTTGGAGCACTTTTTGTTGAGCCTAAATTTCATGGTAATGGTATTGGTTTCGCGTTAATGAATAAGGCTAAACAAATACACGGAGAGCTTGAGGTTTTTGAAGAAAACAGGATCGGTCGAAAATTTTATTCTCGTTTTGCTTTTAGTGAGCTAAGCAAAATGATACACGAACCAACGGGTAATAATATTTTACGTTTAAAATTTATAAATAATTAACATCGAAATAGTATTTGCAAACTAAATTTTTTCAACTTAGAAAAAATATTGAATCAATATTCAGGAGTTTTATATAGAGTTTCTGAAACTAAATGCGACAAAATTACTAATCCAAACTTAGGGATGTTTAAATTTGCTGCTGAACGTTTTCAAGTAAGGCCACAATTTTTTCTGATAGCGCAGCAACTTTAGCATACTCACGTTCAGCTTGTTGCTCTTGTCCCGCTTTTTTTAACTCAATAATTGATTTAATGATGGCATGTAATTCGGTGTGGGGTTTCTCTATTTGTTGCATTTCATCGATATGGCCGTAGTTAGCCAAACCGTCTGCATAATACCATTTTCCTAAAACACAATGCCGGTGAGATACGGCTTGTTCTAAACTCAAGGCTTCTCGGCCATCGAGAAACCCCCTTAAACGTGTTTTCCATGCTAAGTGTGCCGCGATGGCATTTGGAAAATCAAACGATTGGCTATCTCCAATTTTAAAAACCTGCACAACTTCTTGAATTTTAGACGATAACGCTGCAATATTTTCACCTGCTTGTGCGGTTTTAATCGAGCTTTCAGTGGTGTCTTGCGCATTTTCATTAATAGAGACAATATTACGATTAATTTCCTCGGCTACTGCTGTTTGTTGCTCCGATGCCGTTGCAATTTGAGTGCTCATTTCGCTTATCGATGCGACCATGCTGGTAATATTTTTTAATGATTCGCTTGCTTGAGATGCTTGTTGCACACTTTCTTCGGCAAGTTCCTTACCTTGAATCATCACTAATCCTGCATCTTTAGCGCCCGTTTGAAAAATTTCAATAATAGACTGAATTTCACGTGTTGAGTCTTGTGTTCGAAGAGCCAAGGTACGAACTTCATCGGCAACCACAGCAAAGCCTCGACCTTGTTCGCCGGCTCGGGCGGCTTCTATTGCGGCATTGAGGGCTAGTAAATTGGTTTGATCGGCAATGCCTCGAATAGTATCTAAAATTGAACCAATGTTTTCACTCTCAACCTCTAAATTATGAATAACATTGGCGGCGCGTTCCACTTCAGTTGATAAATTATTAATACTGTTCATCGTTTGCGTCATTATTTGTTGGGTTTTTTCAGCTTCAGTATTCGTGTTATGCGCTGATTCAGCAGCACTTGCAGTATTGCGTGAAACTTCTAACACGGTATTACTCATTTCATGCATGGCTGTTGCAACTTGTTCAATTTTACTTTGCTGTGACTGCATGCCATTACTGGTTGATTCTGATAACCCCGCCATGTTGTTGGTATCATTGGCCATTGTTAGAAAATTTTGTGAAATATTTTTTAAGGTATTTTCTAAAGACTGGAATAATTTATTTAAACCTTGTGCGGCTTGGCCAATTTCATCTTTATTATTATCGTGTATTCGCGTGGTTAAATCTTTAGTATCACCAGCTTCTCGTAAAGTCGTTGTTAATGTCGACATGCGTGTGATTAATGTTTTAATTGTAAAAATAATTAACACGGCCATTACAAAAGCAATGGCGGCAATCAAAATGTAACTCGATGCTAAATTATTAACAGACTGATTGACATTGGTAAATGCAGAATTAAATTCTGTCATGTGCTCGTTGATAAAAACCGATAATAATTTATTGAATGACGAGCTTAAATTATTCAGCTCGGATATTAATTTATTACCGGTTTTGGTATCACCGTCAATATACGTTTGAGTCATTTTTTTACTTGCAGCATAATAAATTTGAAATTGAGATTCTAAGTTATTAAGAGTGTTAATGCTGGCTTGTGATTTAGGGTTATTGTTTTTCTCAAGATCGCGTTTAATTGCTGAGGCATTATCAAGAAAAGCTTGGTAGTTTTTTTCGGCTTGGTTAAATCCTTGAGTCGAACCATTTTGCGCTCGTGTTGCTGCAATAGTGCTGAGCCATCGTTGTATCTGGATGGCATTTTTTTCCATTGATTGTGCCAAAATGGCATGTTTCATCTGGTGCTGGTAAAGCGTCTGCATGTCATTTGGTACGTTGATGTTACTCACCAAACCATAGGAAATAACAATAGTAAACAATAACAATGGTATACCGAGTATTATCACGAATTTTTTGGTCAATGAATAATGCTGTAAAAATACCATACCGGCACCTATTTCGAGTCATCGTATAGAGTGTATTTCATCTATTTGTAGCGGCATAAAAGCGGTTTATCTTTAATGATATTGATAACATTAATTTATGTAGTGATAAAATTAAACAGGTATGGTTCCGTTGTATATTGGCCTAATTAGCTCATAGCAAACCTTGTTTTCTGATAAGGTTTCTAAATCCTGTAAGTTGCTGATTTGAATTTGTTACTTACAAACAAGAGTAATAACAATTTTTATTAATCGATTTTTAGCTATTCTCAACGTAATGGCTGATAAATCACTAACCAGAGAGATACGACATGAAGCTGATTTTATTAGGAGCGCCTGGCGCAGGTAAGGGCACAGTTGCAAAAATTTTAACAAAAACCACCGGTGCGGTTCAAATTTCAACTGGCGATATTTTACGTGGCGCAGTTGCTGCCGGAAGTGAGCTTGGTAAAAAAGCACAAGACTTTATGACTCGTGGTGATTTAGTTCCTGATGATTTGATTATGGATATAATGGAAGCACGTTTACAAGAGCCCGATTGTGAAAAAGGTTTTTTATTAGATGGTTTTCCTCGAACGATTCCACAAGCCAATTCATTAAAAGTGTTATTAGATAAAATCGGCGTCACGCTCGATAAGGCCGTCAATATTGATGTGCCGCGTGATGTTATTTTAGATCGTTTAACAACTCGACGTACTTGTAATAATTCTGATTGCCAAGAAATTTATAATGTTAAAAGTAATCCTCCTAAAGAAGAAGGCAAGTGTGATAAATGCGGTAGTCCGGTTATTCAACGCGATGATGAAACTGAAGAAGCAATTAATCATCGTTTAGAAACGTATAATGAAAAGACTTCGCCATTAATTGGTTTTTATGAAAACGAAGGTATTTGTTTAACAGTTACTGCTACATCCAGCGATGATGTGATCAATGCCATTAACTCCAGTGTGCATTAATATTTAAATCCATATTACACCGGCAATATTTTAGCCGGTGTGTTTTAAATTAAAAATCAAATTCTCCAATACTCTGTTTTAATTCTTTATCTTCAAAATAATCTTCGATTTTTTTACGTGCTTTGAACTGCTTTTGCTTTGCAGATTCTTGTTGGGTATTTTTGTGGTTAGCTTTTATTTCTTCACTATTTAAAATTATCTTTTTTGAATTCATAATAATAGATACCTGCTTATTTGTAATAGTAATTATTTTTACAGAATTACGTATCTTAATTTATAATCCCTAGTATTTTTATACGACATTTTGAGAAAAATTCAATGAGGATTAGTGGCTCATTGAGCATAAATACGATGTTAAATCGTAATTTGCTTGATTTTTGGTGATGCTATTTTTATTGCAAAATACTACAGTATAGTTTAATAATTCAACTGTGACCGTAATTGAAAAAAATTAGATTATTTTTAGAGAAATTCTAAATTAAGTTAAAAATTACTAACCATTGAATTGGTTTCTATTTTATCCAATACCCAGTACCATATCGGACTTAGAAAACCGCATTATAAAAAAGAATAAATTTTCTACTTAATATGAAGCAAAGCAAAAGAATAATAATATATCTCAGCATATCGATAGTATTGATAATTATGTTGTCTTTATTTTATTATTCAATGCATGCAAAAATATTGGAATATTTTTTTGAGAATGATCAAAAAATCCTCGAACAATCAACTTCCGCTTCTGGTGATCAAGCCAAAATTATGATCGACTTGGCTAATAAACAGATGGCAAAACAACAAGCCGACACTGAGGTTCGTGAAGATGAGCAGGCAAGTACGTCAATCTTTAAAGAATTAAGCGGTAATAAGGCGACTGTTAAAGTCGTTCCTGATAAAACCGATGAAATTTCAAGCGCAGCAACTACTTCGAATAAAGAACCCAATAAACATAACCGCGTTCAAAATGGTTTTGTCGTCGTTGATTGTGAAACCGGTGGTGTTGTTGCCTGTCCGCATGGTGACGTTTTATCGGGTACGAGTCCGATGTTTTATAAAGATGAAAAATCAGCATTTTTAGTGGGGCGTTGCGCTGATTTGAGTATTGATGTTAAAACGTTTTGCCCTGAAGCAACCACGACACCTTAAATGTTAAGTTTTGTTAAACATATTAAAGACTGCAAACCTTAAGTTACTTTTTATTTAATGTTACTTTAAGTTTTCTTACACCGGAAATGTAAAGTAACTTGCTCCAGTTAAAAATATTGTCGAGCTGACGGTTAATTTGAAACTCCGATTTTAAAAAGCCTTTAACTTGATACTAACTTGCGGTTTGTAATAATCGAAAACTTCCTAACAGCCAGTATTTTTGCCGGTATTAAATAAATGTTAGGCGAATTTACTGACAAGAATTCAGTTTATCCATTTAATACCACTTTGGATTATATTTGTTTTAATAAAGTAAAAATAAACAGATAAACGTCTAAAAATATCCACTTATGTCCAATATTAATAATTCATTTAATATCAGGGTTGAATATAATCCATTTTAAGCAAAAGTGGGATATAAGCTGCTATTGAGCAGAAGTCTTAGCGATTAGTGGGCGCATTGTTGTTAATAACGTCTTAAAAAGCTGTTTATTTTGTAGTTCTTCTGCTGCAAGCAATTCTTTCATGTGTTGGCGTTGCGTGGGTTTTTCAAAACACGCAGGGCAATTATCAAAAATGACGGGCAGTTTTGCATCAACTGAAAAGTCGTGAGTTTGTCTTTCGCGGGCATAAACCAATGGTCGTATAATACGTATATCACCCTCTTTATTGGTGTAATTTGCTTTCATCGTGCGCAGTTGCCCGCCATGAAATGCCGACATTAAAAAGCTTTCGGCCAAGTCGTCTAAATGTTGTGCTAGCGCTAGCACATTATAATTTTCAGTTCGCGCAATTCGATACATAATGCCACGTTTAATGCGCGAGCAAAAAGAGCAAAACGAATCACCAATCATTTTGCTTTTTGCTTCTTCCATAATGGGTTGCTGCTCGTAAAAATAAGGCAGCTTTAAACTGGCGACATATTTTTTTAAAGCCGATGGATCAAAATCGTCCACCTCTGGATCCACCGTAATCACGCCAAGTTCAAAATTCACTGGGGCATGGCGCTGTAAGTGAATTAAAATATGCAGTAATGCTAGTGAGTCCTTACCACCGGACAAGCCGAGTAAAATGCGATCGCCTTCGTTAATCATATCAAAATCCGCAATGGCACGACCAACCGGACGCAGCAATGCTTTCGGTGGTTTCACGGCATATTCAGAAGCGGGTAAAAGAGCGTTTTTTATCGGTTCGGAGTTCATAGGGTGATTTTACGCGATTTGGATTTACTGTACTAATAAAATACAGCAAAGATTTTAATCTTTGCGAAAACAAACAGTTAGCCATAATAATAGTGCAATCAGAAAAAAACTAACTTGCGCTACAACATAACTGGTTAAACTAAAAGCAATAACGGGCACAATAATAGCCGTCACCAAAGTCGCCAATGCGGATTGTACAAAACCTTGCACTGCAGAAGCCGAGCCACGATTGTGAGGAAAACAATTTAAGGCCAATACAGTAATGGCTGGCATGTGCATTGCGACACCAACGGCATACAAGGTTAATGGTGCCACCACTGAAAATGGGCTGATCTCGAATAAATAAAGCTGTGCTATATTAAATAGGCTCGCAATCGCCATGATCACAAACGCTATCGAAACAATGCTTTTTGCACTTAGATAATGCGATAGTTTTCCTGAAATAAACGATCCCAATACAATGCCGCTGGTCATCGGTACAAACAAATAAGAAAAATTATTACTCTGTAGATTTAGTATGTCAAAAATAATGGCGGGGGAGCCGGAGATATATAAAAACATTCCAGCAAAGCTAGTACCCAACGTAAATATGGTGATTTGAAAACGTTGGTTTTTTAAAGTGAGGCAATACACCCGTAATACTGAAATTGGATGAAATGATGTTTTGTCTTTATCGTTTAATGTTTCCGGTAAAATTCGATAACTCATCAATAGGATGACGACACCATAAGCAACTAAAAAATAAAATACACTTTTCCAGCCGAAACTATCATGCAAGTAACCACCAATGATGGGGGCTATAGCCGGTGCGATGGCAAACACCATCATCACATAGGCCATCACTCGGTGTGCTTGCTCACTGTCAAAGGCATCACGCACAATTGCGCGACCAATAACCATGCCACCACTTGCAGCAACTCCCTGCAACATCCTAAAAAATAAAAAACCACTAAACTCAGGGCTATACAAACAGCCAATTGATGCAATTATATATAATATTAAGGTGCCATAAATAACAATTTTTCGTCCAATGCTATCGGACAATGCGCCCCATAATAAGGTTGAAACCCCCGCTGCAATTAAATAAATCGCGATGCTTTGAGACATCATTAAACGATTAACCTGATAATAAGCCTCAATGGTCGGAAATGCAGGCAGGTAAGTATCAATGGTAAACGGACCCACCATTGTTAGTAATGCGAGAGTGATGATTAACCAGACTGGCTTTGTTATTTTAGTGGATTTCATATTTTATGTGATTTTACAATAAATTGAGGTTATTTAATTAATTTATAAGGTTCTTATAGATAGTAAGCACTTACTTTGAGTTTGATTGATGCTTGCAATCTAACAGATTAACCATATAGTGGTAGGTATAAATAAGCAGTTTAATAATAATAGAGGTGTATTATGCTAGGATTTTCTGTTTCAGAAATTTTCGTATTAATTTTTGTTCTATTTGTCATTATATTAACTTTCAAAGGTGTGTTATCCGTTGCTCAGGGAACGGAGTATACCATTGAGCGCTTTGGTAAATACACTCACACTTTGGATCCCGGTTTGCATTTTATTATCCCGGTTGTTGACAAGATAGGTGCAAAGTTAAACATGATGGAACGTGTTATGGATGTGCCATCACAAGAAGTGATCACCAAAGATAATGCCATGGTGCGAGTTGATGGTGTGGTTTTTTATCAGGTGCTTGATGCTGCAAAAGCAGCCTATGAAGTTAATCAATTAGAGCGCGCGATATTAAATCTAACCATGACAAACATTCGGACAGTGATGGGCTCGATGGATTTAGATGAACTGTTATCTCAGCGCGATACTATTAATGCACAATTATTAAATGTAGTTGATGATGCCACCACACCGTGGGGTGTCAAAGTAACGCGTATCGAAATTAAAGACATTACACCACCACGCGATTTAGTCGAATCGATGGCGCGTCAAATGAAAGCCGAGCGAGATAAACGTGCTTCGATATTAGAAGCCGAAGGCGACAAACGCGCGGCGATTTTAAAAGCGGAAGGCAGTCGAGCGGCTGATATTTTAGCTGCCGAAGGTGAAAAGCAAGCCGTGATTTTAGACGCCGAAGCACAAAAAGAAGCGGCATTTCGTGAGGCTGAAGCTCGCGAACGATCAGCCGAAGCAGAAGCTAAAGCAACCACGATGGTGTCACAAGCAATTGATTCGGGTAATGTTAATGCGATTAACTATTTTGTGGCGCTTCGCTATACCGAAGCATTAGAAAAAATTGCCAGCGCACCAAATGAAAAATTAGTATTAATGCCATTAGAAGCCAGTGGTGTTATTGGAGCCATTGGTGGCATTGCCGAGCTTGCAAAATCGGTGGTGGATAAAAATGCCACGGGCTCTAATGGGAGTGGTAGTTAATGAGTCTTGAAACACTGGTCTATTGGCATTGGTGGATTCTTGGCGTGGCGTTAATCATTCTCGAGATTTTTGCACCCGGTGCAATTTTTATGTGGATGGGAATTGCGGCTGGTATCGTTGGTTTTATATTAATGTTATTCCCTGACATCAGTTGGCAAGTGCAATTTTTTATATTTTCATTATTATCGGTAGCAAGTATTGTCGTGTGGTATTTTTACTTAAAGAAAAATCCGACTAAAACCGAACAACCAACATTAAATAAACGTGGTCATCAATACGTTGGACGAACTTTTACTTTAGAGGAAGCGATTGTTAATAATATTGGTAAAATAAAAGTAGATGATTCCACTTGGAAAATTGAAGGTGAAAACTGCGAAGTTGGAGCTCAAATTAAAGTTACCGATGTTGATGGTGTTGTTTTGAAGGTTGAAAAACAATAGCATAAATAGTTAAACGTAGCTCCGCCTGTTGGGGTTTGAACCCCATCTCACCCCAACCGACATTGGTTTGTAGGTTGGGGTGAATGCAATAACCCCCAACAAAAAAATTAAACATCCCACCAGCCATTGGAGTTTTGTTGTTTTCAAGATATCCAAATAAAAAGCGCTATAATTAAATAACCTTCACGCTACGAATATAGGGCAAATACTCATGGCAATAGCAACTGTAAAAACGATATCTGCAAAACAAGCCTATAAGCTCACACTTGATAATCCAAAAGCATTATTAATTGATGTGCGTTCGCACATGGAATTTTTATTCATCGGTCATCCAACTGGAGCAATTAATATCGCTTGGATCGATGAACCCGATTGGATTATTAATCCGCGTTTTGTTGCTGAAGTGCGGCAAACCATTTTAGGTGGTATGTCGCATTTGGATGGCGTAGAAAGTGCACCGTTATTATTAATTTGTCGTAGTGGCAAACGATCGCTTGAGGCGGGTAAGTTATTAATTTCAGAAAGCTTTCATAATGTCTACAACATTGATGAAGGTTTTGAAGGTGAATTAAATGACGAACATAGAAGAAGTTCGTTGGCCGGTTGGCGTTACGACCAGCTTCCTTGGGAACAATGTTAGTTTTAACTGCTTCGATATTTATTATTGCTGAATATAGCGTATTATTGTGGGTTATAGTAATTGATTAACGGTGTTAGAATGAATCCACTATTAAAAATTTTTGTCGTGTTGTTACTAAGCGTTGTTTTGTCTTCATGCTCGGGTTTAACATCAAAAAAATACAGTTGTGAGACCACGCAACAGTGGATGGCAGCCGTTAAAGTTTTAGCTTATGGTATTGAGTTAAAGCACTTACCTGCCGCTAAGTTAGTATACAGAGTTGCGCCTGCATATAATGACGATGTTTTTAAACCTATTTTCAAAAAAACTTTTTCTGATCTTAATAAAAGAGAACGCGAAGGTATTCGTCTGGCATTATTGCGTTGTCACCCAACTGCCTTGGTAGGTTTTGGGTTAAGTGTTCCCTTTCAAGAGAGACGAAAACTCGATGGCAGCCAAGCATTATGGCATCAGGGAATTAAGCGTGCTCAATCCCAACCTTATTATCAAGTTATTGCCCAGCGCCAGAGACAAAGAGAACAGTTAAAATTAGCCGCTAAACGAAATGCTGAACAACGGCGACGTGCTGTTGTGGCAGCGCGAAAAAGACAGCAACAATCCAATGATACATTTACTACCATTGTGAAGGGAGCTGCAGTTATTCTTGGTGGGCTTATTTTGGCCGATGCAATGACGACGGGGGAAGATACAAGTAAATATTCTGAATATGGCGGATGTGCATCCGCATTACGTAAAAGACTGGTTAGTTGCCGTACTTCGGTGGGTGAATGTAGCGAAACTGGCTGCGCTAATGCTGTTGATTGCGATAAGGGCTGGAGTGGCCGTTCATGCGAAAATCGAATCCGATCCATTTTATATCCGAAAAATTATTATTATTGTGATACCGACAATAGCCGAAACTACGATAGCAACCGCGATGTTGTTATAAAACAAATATGCCAAACCAAATGATATCTGACAGTATGACTAGACATCGATAACCCTGCATTTTTGCTTGATATTCATACACATAAGCTGCCTGAAAAATACCCGTTTGACAGATCACATGCTAGAATATGGTTTACACATATATAAGGTATAAAACGGCATGCCAAAGTTATTTAGTGAACTTTTAAAAGAACGAATTCTGGTTTTAGATGGTGCGATGGGCACCATGATTCAAAGCTACGAACTGGACGAAGCAGGTTATCGGGCTGAGCGGTTTGCCGACTGGGAAAGCGACTTAAAAGGCAATAATGAATTGTTAAATTTAACGCATCCTGAAATCATTAAGGCCATCCATCTGGCTTATCTCGATGCCGATTGCGATATTGTCGAAACCAATACTTTTAATGCCAATTACTACGGTCTTGCCGATTATAATATGCAGGATTTTGCCTATGAAATAAATGTCGAAGCTGCAAAAATTGCAAGTGAAGCTTGTGACGAACGCAGCACAGAAGACAAACCCCGTTTTGTTGCCGGCGTGTTAGGCCCAATGCCCGTTACGGCATCGATGTCTAAAGATGTGAACGATCCGGGCGCGCGTGATGTGACGTTTGATGATTTGCACAAAGCCTATTCGGATTCCATTCGTGGCTTGGTTGATGGTGGCATTGATTTTATTTTAGTTGAAACTATTTTTGATACGCTTAACGCCAAAGCCGCCATTTTTGCCATTGAAGAATTTTTTGAAATGCATGATGTTGAATATCCTGTAATGATTTCAGGTACCATCACCGATGCCAGTGGTAGAATTTTAACCGGACAAACCCCTGAAGCGTTTTATAATTCGCTGCGTCATATCAAACCGATTAGTTTTGGATTTAACTGCGCCTTGGGTGCCGAAGAATTACGTCCGCATGTTGACGAGTTATCAAAAATTGCCGATTGTTATATCAATGTTCACCCGAATGCAGGCTTGCCAAATGCCTTTGGTGGTTTTGATGAAACCCCTGAAATGCTGGCGACTGAATTGGGCGACTGGGCAAAAAGTGGTTACTTAAATGTTGTTGGTGGTTGCTGTGGTACCACACCGGCACACATTCAAGCCATTGCAGATGAAGTGTCAAAATACCCACCACGTAACATTCCAACGGTGAATACCGAATGCCGTTTAAGTGGTTTAGAAGCTTTTAATATCAATGCCGATTCATTATTTGTTAATGTTGGTGAACGCACCAACGTTACCGGTTCGGCAAAATTTAAACGTTTGATTCTTGAAGAAGAATTTGACGAAGCCTTGAGTGTTGCGCGTGAGCAAGTTGATAATGGTGCGCAAGTAATCGACATCAACATGGATGAAGGCATGCTTGATGGTGAACAAGCGATGGTGAAATTTTTAAACCTAATCGCGAGTGAGCCCGATATTGCGCGAGTCCCAGTGATGATCGATTCTTCCAAATGGCCGATTATCGAAGCAGGATTAAAATGCATTCAAGGCAAAGGCATAGTTAACTCCATCAGTTTAAAAGAAGGCGAAGAAAATTTTATAAAACAAGCCACGCTCTGCCGACGTTATGGAGCAGCAATTATTGTAATGGCGTTTGATGAAACCGGGCAAGCGGATACTAAAAAACGAAAAATTGAAATTTGTTCTCGTGCTTATAAAATCTTAACTGAGCAAGTGAACTTTTCACCCGAAGACATTATTTTTGATCCTAATATTTTTGCAATTGCCACCGGTATTGAAGAACATAATAATTACGGTGTTGATTTTATCGAAGCCACACGTGAAATACACAATAATTTACCACATGCCATGATCAGTGGTGGGGTATCAAACGTCTCATTTTCCTTTCGGGGTAATAATCCACTGCGTGAAGCTATCCACGCAGTATTTTTATACCACGCCATTCAAGCAGGCATGAACATGGGAATTGTTAATGCCGGTCAATTAGCGGTGTATGATGATCTGCCAGATGAATTGCGCGAATGCGTTGAAGACGTGGTATTAAATCGACGTGATGATAGCACCGAACGCTTACTTGACATTGCCGATAAATATCGTGGTGATGGTGCCGGAGGTAAAAAAGAAGAAACTCTCGAATGGCGCGAACTACCCGTTATCAAACGAATTGAATATGCAATGGTTAAAGGTGTCGATACTTTTATTATTGAAGATACTGAAGCCGCACGCAATGAATATGAGCAACCCATCGAAGTTATCGAAGGACCCTTGATGGATGGCATGAACGTGGTTGGCGATTTATTTGGTGCTGGAAAAATGTTTTTACCGCAAGTGGTTAAATCGGCTCGTGTTATGAAAAAAGCCGTTGCTTATTTATTACCGTTTATTGAGGCTGGAAAAGGTTCTTCGATGAAATCCAACGGTAAAATTTTAATGGCAACTGTTAAAGGAGATGTGCACGATATTGGTAAAAACATCGTTGGTGTGGTGTTGCAATGTAATAATTTTGAAGTCCTCGACCTTGGCGTCATGGTTCCGGCAAATAAAATTTTAGAAACTGCCAAAAAAGAAGGTTGTGACATTATTGGTTTGAGTGGCTTAATCACGCCATCGCTGGATGAAATGGTACACATGGCCAAAGAAATGCAGCGTCTCGATTTTGATATTCCATTATTGATCGGTGGTGCGACAACCTCAAAAGCACATACAGCAGTAAAAATTGAACAAAACTACCGGGGCCCGACAATTCATGTGAAAGATGCTTCACGAGCTGTTGGTGTCGCACAGAATTTGGTAAGTGTCGATAATAAACAAAATTACATTACCCAAGTACGAGAAGAATACGAAAAAACACGAGTTGCTTATGCTGGTCGTCGTGCAAAAATTAATTGGCTCGCTATCGAAGCCGCGCGCAACAATAAGTTTAAAATTGATTGGTCGACAATAACACCAGCGGTACCACGCCAACTTGGTTTGCAAATTTTTGATGACATGCCGTTAGATTATTTAGTACCTTATATCGATTGGACACCGTTTTTTCATACGTGGGAACTTAAAATGAGTTACCCAAAAATATTTGATGATAACAAAATAGGTGCAGAGGCAAAAAAACTATTCGATGATGCGCAAGAGATGTTACACACTATTATTAAAGAAAAATGGTTAACCGCACGTGCGGTAACCGGTTTTTT
>VAPL010043802.1_pt1 | contig 13369 bp, 10 predicted proteins | sample 3395061 | NCBI WGS metagenome assembly VAPL01 (sample SAMN08290444, study PRJNA428436) | hydrothermal vent metagenome | isolation source: Deep-sea hydrothermal vent chimney 2 | place: Pacific Ocean: Juan De Fuca Ridge | depth 2182 m m | reverse complement strand
TTGTTTGAAAATGATTGACATGTTTTCCAGAGGCGATTTGTCCATTATGACAGCTAGAGCAGGTTCCTATTACACCACTATGATTGACGCGGGATACCTTGTTCCACAAAATCGTGTTGTGGCACAGGTTGCATTGGGTTTGAGAATTAATGTGGCGGGTATTTTTACCCATTGCCGTGGTGCCGTTGTGACAACGGGTACATGATACAGTAACATCACGATGTTCAAACCTTGCATTTTTCCAGCTAATCGTTACGTGGCAATCATCACATTTATTACTGCTTAGAATATGATTTTGTGATTTCCCCCCGCCATCACCCACACCATTATGGCAGTGACTACACTGCTTTGGTGTACCCTTAAAAATCCCCTGTCGATGACAGTCTGAACAAGCAACAGATACATGTTTACCGGTGAGTATAAATCCAGTAGTAAAATGATCGAAATTATTCCGCCCCTGAGAAAATGCCACATTGCTGAAAATACCAGTTAACAGCATTAGTATTACAGTTATGATTTTTATCAATTTAATTTCCATAATTTTAAATGTTAATGCTAGCCCCACGACCAAACACATCAACCAACCCTTATCCATGATTATAAATATTAACGCTGCATAACAACTTCACTAAAATCTGTTGTATTGTGGCAACGTTCACAATGACGGCCAAAGCCACCCCGATGTACATCATCAGAAAAATGACAGCCATGACATTTTTTTGATATTTTTATTGAACCAATATTACTCTGATGGCAATCATCACAAGTTATTTTTTCATGAGCACCATCTATCTTAAATCCTGTTCGCTTATCATGATCAAATACCCAGGCACTCCAGCTATTTGGGTTGTGACAAAACCCACACCGATCCCCGAAACGACCCTTATGCTTATCTCTTCCCTCATGACACCCAACACATTTCTTCGTTGCATCTTTATAATTCGACACCTGATGACATTCTTCACATGTTGTCACCGCATGCATTCCTATAAGTGGAAACAGAGTAATATCATGTTCAAAAAACACTTCACGACCCCATCCGCTTTCGTTATGGCAACGACTACAAATTTCACTCATCTTACCTAGATGGATATCATTATGTTTGTGGCACCGATAGCATTTTGCTCCTAAATCATCTTCAGAAGAATTTTTATGGCATTGTTCGCAATTGACTTTCTTATGTTTTCCACGCAATGGAAAATCTGTTTTACGACCATGATCAAAATCACTGTCATTCCAGTTAACTGGTGTGTGACAGGACTTACACTTATTTCCATTTCTACCTTTATGTTCATCATCGTTCTTATGGCATGAATAACAGTTGCTTTTAATTTTTTGCGTGTACAAATTACCGGTATGACATAAATCACAGCTAACATTATTATGCTTACCGATTAACTTATAATCTGTATCTTGTTCATGAACAAATGTGGTCTTCTTCCAACCCTTACTGGTATGACATTTATGGCATTTTTTCCCGTAACGACCAGCATGAACATCATTTAACCCATGGCAACTAGCACAAATTTTTGGTGTTTTTTTAAACCGGTTGCCAGGGTGACATGACTGACATTCAATCTTCGCATGCTTCCCTTTGAGTGGAAATTTAGTTTTCTTATCATGATTGAACCCTGATTTATTCCAACCCAACTCAACATGGCAACCCTCGCATTTTTTTCCTAATTTACCTTTGTGAATATCTTTTTCTTTGTGACAGCTATAGCATGAAGTTGTTGCCTGGTTGTATTTCCTGCTTTTTTTGTGGCATGCAACACATTCCTGTACAGCGTGATTTCCCTTCAATATAAAATCTGTAACATCATGATTAAATGCACCTTTATTAAACAGTACAATTCTCGCCTTGCGGCCACGATGTTCACGGTGGCACTGTTTACAAGCCGACTTTCCTTTTGCCAGTACTCTGCCATGAAACCCTGTCCCTTCCCGGATATCGGTAGCAACGTCTTTATGATCATGGCAATTCAAACAAAGCTTGTCCTGCAAACCTTTTTCAAATTTCCCATGGCAAGAGTCACACTTCTTTTCCAAGTTTTCATGCGGCCTGGAAATATCTCCAGGACTAAATAATGACTCAATTGAATCTGCATAAATCGAAACACAGAACAGATTCAACGCTAATATAATGAATATTTTCACTCTGCACACAACCAAACCAATCGTCTATATTCTAAACATCACCAACCAAAAAATTAAACTCAGTACATGTGAACCACAATGACATGAACAATGCCAGAGATAATCATCATGACAAACAAGGGCAAATGTAAAATATGCCAAAGTGAAAACATCTGTTCATGGACTCTAAAATCTACTGTATTTCTAACAACCACTACATAACGCTTTAAATTATCTCGAATTGATTTTCTGGCTGGCTCAGCAATTCGCTTTCCATTTTTTCTATCCGTGCGAATTGCATTGGCCACCTTTTTTCTTAAGCCATTGATTTTTCTCGCGCTAAGATGGCGTAACTTTAAACTGTGTAGATACCCTTTTGCCGGGCTTATTGATAATCGCTGTATTTCATCAATTTCATTAATAATCTGCTCACCATCGGGCAGGTATTTGGCAAGCACCTTTTTTTTTCTTTCTATAGAATCTTTAAATTCTGACAATTTAATACGGCTGCCATAAAGCCCATGGTGAATCCAGACATACAGATAACGCCCCACAACCCCACTTCCCGCAACTAGTAACATACAAGCAAGTGCAACATTGCTGTTGGTTGAACCCAAACTAAAATTTGCATGATATAAAATAGCCATAGGCCCAAGAATCCCAAACATCATATGCAGACGAAACCAGAATTTAACTGACAACATACGTTCCATTGCCCGCACTCGTTTACGCAGAGGGTAAATCAATAACGCAAGCATCATGCTCCCTCCAAGAATACCCAGGGCATAACCAAATCCTGTTTCAGCCTCCAGATAAAAGTTATTACGTTGAGACCACCCAAGCACCAAAAAAAATAGTATTGACAGAAATGGCAGGCTGTTTCTTGAATGTTTCAGCACACGCAAAAAAATATAACTATCGCTTCTCAGTTCAATATTTTTAACTGCAGTTGTATTCATGCAAAACACCTTAAAAATTAAGCTCACATAACGTTACTAATAATAAAAGTTCATTCAATACCGTTACACGACCGAATTTGCAAATGGTTCCATTGGCTATAAACATAATATTCAAACCGTGATCACGGTCACACTGTAAATTAGAAATAAGAACAAGTATGGCAACCATGATATAAGACATAATAAATGAAACTCATTTTTTACTATCCGAGAATAAACACTTGAACCTATCATCCATCCCGCTGTGGCTACTTATATACGGCCTCCCTTTATTTAGTGTTTTTTTGTTATATACAATTAAACGCCGAACTAAAACCAGGATTAGTCAGTCCGTCCATAATGAATCTCAGCAAGCTGGACTAACAGAGCCCGCGTCACTTCACCCCATCATTAATGAAAGTCGGTGTCTTGGCTGTGGTTCCTGTGTTAAAGCCTGCCCCGAGAAAAAAGTTCTTGGTCTGATTAATAATAAAGCAAATCTCATTAGTCCCAGCACCTGCATTGGCCATGGTGCCTGTAAAACGGCCTGCCCCTTTGATGCGATCACACTGGTATTTGGCACCTCTCGCCGCGGAGTTGATATACCACTGTTGAAACCTGATTATGAAACTAATGTACCTGGGATCTATATTGCAGGCGAACTAGGTGGAATGGGTCTAATTCGCAATGCCATCCGTCAGGGCGCTTTGGCAATAGATAATATTGCTCGATCCCAATATATGAAAAATAAAAATAAGCTTGATATCGTTATAGTGGGTGCGGGACCTGCAGGGCTCACCGCGTCGCTAGGCGCAATAAAACACAAACTTCGATTTATCACCGTTGATCAAGAGAGCTTTGGTGGCACTGTAAGTAATTTTCCTCGTGGGAAAATCGTTATGACCGCACCAGCCGAGTTACCCATAGTTGGTAAAATGCTTTTTCGGGAAACTACCAAAGAAATTCTTATGGCATTTTGGGAGGATATTAGAAAAAAAACCAAGTTAGAAATTCAGACGAAAGAACGTGTTGATAAAATTGAAACAACGTCATCCGGCTTTGAAGTCTTTACTGATAAAGGCCAATATCAAACCAGCACTGTATTACTTACCATCGGGCGACGAGGTACTCCAAGAAAACTTGGAGTACCAGGCGAAGAATTAAGCAAGGTCGTCTACTGTTTAATTGACCCTGAGCAATATCGCGGAAAAAAAGTATTAATCGTTGGCGGTGGTGACAGTGCCTTAGAAGCCGCAATCAGCATTGCAGATGAAGATAATACGACTGTCAGCATTTCATATCGCAGCGAGGCTTTTAGTCGTGCAAAACCGAAAAATAGAGAAAAAATAGAACAAGCAGTTACGACAGGAAAATTGCATCTCTTAATGAAATCCACGGTTAAATCTATAACTAAGAATAAAGTAATTCTTAATCAGGGTGGCAACGAAGTAATTATCGATAATGATGCTATTATCGTCAATGCTGGCGGGATTTTACCCACACCTTTCTTAAAAAGTATCGGGATTGAAGTTGAGACTAAATATGGCACTGCATAATCCAGTCAAAGAAAAAATTTATAATGCATTTGGAAAATGGAAGCTGCTGACTTTTATTATTGCATTAATAATAAGCAGCATTATCAACCAGGTTGAAGCCAGCACCCCGATTGATGATGCAAAACATGCCATTCGATCCCGTGACTTTACTCGTGCATTCACCCTACTTGAGCCACTTGCTAATAACAGAATAAAAGAAGCACAATACCAGCTTGCCAGCATGTACAGAACAGGGAAAGGGGTAGAAAAAAATGACAAAACCGCCTTTGTTCTAATGTCCAGAGCAGCCGCACAGGGACATGTTCGAGCTCAGTATAACCTTGGCAACATGTATGAGCGCGGACATGGAACTGAAAAAAATATTTCTCAGGCCTTATACTGGTATAAAAAATCCGCAAGCAAAAAATATTCCCCAGCCATTAAAAAAATAAAATTTATTACGGAAAATCGTTATCTGAATCCTAGTCCGGACTCAAATGTTTTATTTGTTGCAATAAAAAATAATGATATTAATAAAATAAAATCATATTTATTGAAAAATATAGACATTAACAAAAAGGATGAACATGGAAACACGTCTTTGATGGAATCAGTACAACAGGAAAATGTATCCATAAGTCAATTATTACTTGAAAACGGAGCCAATCCTGATACTCATAACAATTTACAAGATACTCCATTACAAGTTGCAGCCCAGCATGGTAATGAAAAAATAATCCAGTTTTTACTTAAAGCGGGTGCAAATAAAAATCTGGTAGACATCAATGGAAATACTGCACTAATGCTGGCCGCAAGCCGAGGGAAAATATTATCTGTAAAAAAACTTGTAACTGCTGGCACAATACTCGGCCATAAAAATAAATCAGGTTATCATGCACTTGATCTGGCCATAAAACGTAATCACTCTCAGATAGCCATATACCTGAAAAGCAAGGGGCTGGTAGAAACAAGGAAAAATAGTAAAGCTGCACAAACTACCCGCGCCAGGCTTGAAGTAGTAAAACAACAAACGCAGGGTTCAACAGCCTATCCGGGATGGCCCCCCATAATGATTGCGGCCTGGAGGGGTGAGATTGATGTTATTAAGTTATTAATAAAGGATGGGATATCCATAAATCAAGTGAACAAACAGGGTGTAAGTCCTCTTATTCGTGCCGCATGGCAGGGCCATGATGCCATTGTTACTCAACTGCTAAAATCAGGTGCAGATCTACATCATCAGGACAATAAAGGGCGAACGGCATTAATGTATGCTGCAGAAAATGGCCATTATGCAGTAGTAAGTACTTTGTTACTTGCTGGTGCAAAGGTGAATCAGTATGACAATAGTAAATCAACTGCCTTACTTTTTTCCCTGCGCGGAAAAAAAACCAGGACAGCACTGCTTTTATTAAATTACGCGGCCGACGTAAATGCTGGCATGCTGGATAATCAACCTGCGTTAGTCTGGAGTGTAAAAAACGAACTCACATCGGTAATAAAGTATTTTATAAATCATGGTGCTGATATCGATAAAGCAGATAAAAACCAGCGCTCAGCATTATGGCATGCTGCAAGTATTGGAAAATTAACAACCATTCAACTATTAATTAAACATAAAGCAAACCCGAACCTTGCTGACAAACAGGGACGGACTCCCTTACATCAAGCTGCCTGGCAAGGACACACCAGTGCAATAGAAAAACTTTCAAAATCAAAAGTCAACCTTAAAGCCGTTACCCTTGAAGGTAATACTGCCTTAATGCTTGCCGCAAGTCAGGGGCATAGTAAGTCTATTGATGCATTATTGAAGATCGGAGCAAAGATCGATACTCAAAATAATGCCGGTGAGACAGCCTTAATATTAGCCGCTCATAATGGCGACAGGAACTCTGTCTACACTCTTCTTAAGAATGGTGCTAATACACGGGTGCGTAATAAATTTAAAAAACGTGCCGAAGATATTGCTATGATAGCCGGCCAAACTGAAATTTCAGAACTTATTAGAACAACACGCAAAGAAAACTGGTTCGCGTTATTTTAAAATTTACGGCATCTAAATCTCAAAATTGATAACTGAACTTACTACCTGTCAAGTTATATTATAATTCCCGGGCTACCCGCCGACCTTCATCTTCATCCACAAACAGCAATAATAGTGCACCAAGAATAAATAATAGACCAACAGAGAGAATACCCATACGCGGGCTACCTGTCAGCAACCCAACCGTTCCCATCATAATAGGCCCAAGTACAGCGGCAAATTTACCCATCATATTATAAAAGCCAAAGAACTCCGCAGATTTATCAGCAGGAATAATCCGCGCATAAAAGGAACGGCTTAGCGACTGCACCCCCCCCTGTACCAGACCAATAGCTACGGCAAGAATATAAAATTCGAGACTGCTATCCATGAAAAAAGCACCGACTGTCACCAGAAGATAAATACCCAACGCAAATAAAATACCACGCTTGGCACCGTAATGTTTACCCAAAAAACCAAATGCTATCGCAGCCGGAAAGCCTACAAATTGCGTAATCAATAATGCAATAATCAAGCCTTCAGAATCCAGCCCAATGGACATACCATAATCAACCGCCATGCGAATAATCGTGTCCACGCCATCAATATAAAGCCAGTAAGCCAGCAGGAATAAAAACACCACCCGCAGCTTTTTGATTTCATGAAAAGTTTGCAGCAACTGGCCTAATCCCTGTCGGGCAACCAGACCGATTTTAACCGCTCGTGTCTTATTCGCGCTGCTGCCCTGTTTTTCCGGCACCCAGATAAATAAAGGGAAAGAAAACAAGGCCCACCAGAGGGCTACCGTTAAAAAAGAAAAACGCACAGCTTCTGCCGCATCAGTAAAACCAAAGTTCTCCGGCCACAGCGTCATCGCCACATCAAAAGCAAATAACAGACCTCCTCCCAGGTAACCCACCCCAAAGCCAAAGGCTGACACCATATCCAGCTCATGCTCCCTTGCCACACTCATAATTAACGCATCATAGAACACCACACTGCCCATAAAACCCAATACCGCAAAGACAAAGAAAATCAATGCTAATAACCATTCTCCCTGAGCAACAGTATAAAGTCCTGCGGTCATTAAAATGCCAAACGTAGCAAATATGAAGAGTAGTTTTTTTCGCCATTGACCGACATCCGCAATAGCCCCAAGCACCGGCGCGATCAAAACGATAACCAGTCCGGCAAGGGAGTTAGCAATACTTAGATGAAAAGTGCTTTCGGTAACCGGAATATCACTACTCCAGTATTGTTTGAAAAATAGCGGAAAGAAGCCCGCCATGACTACCGTGGCAAATGCGGAGTTGGCCCAGTCATAACAGGCCCAGGCAATAATCTGACGATTCAGTATGTGGCGCATTTCAGCATCCGAAAGATATAACAAAACTTATCTTACTACATATTTACGCTTAACTCGGGACAATAATAATGGGTTTCGAAATACCATGAGATAAACAAAAACCATATTATTTTGGCATAGTTTTGGCTGGAATCCAGCCACTCAAACAATAGATTCCGGCTAAAATTAGAGCGAATGGCGGGATATAAATTTTCATTCCTCGAAGCCAAAAATCCAGTTATGATTGATACTTAAAATTGACTATACAGTCACCACGCGATCTCTGCCTTCATCTTTTGCCTGATATAATGCGTTGTCCGCTCTGGTGATGACACCTTCAATGCTGCTACTATCAACTGGATAAATAGCGACACCAGCAGAAAAAGTGACTTTAACAAATTCTTTAGCATTCAGCTCAACGTCCATCTCACGAACGCCAGCACACAGTTTTTCCGCCACACGTTGAGTCTGCTCCAATCCGCAATCCGGACATACAATACAGAATTCTTCTCCTCCATAGCGGCTGACAATGTCATCAGTGCGAGTCATTTCTTTGAGTTTATTTGCAATTGATTTTAATACTAAATCTCCAGCATCATGACCATAGTCATCATTAAATTTTTTGAAGTGGTCAATGTCGATCATAATAATACCGATTTCCGAGTCCTGCCGGTCCGCCCTGGCAACAATTTTTTCTAAAAACTCAAATAAATAACGTCGATTGTATAAGCCCGTTAAAGCATCTTTGGTTGCCTGTTCGCGCAAACTAACACGTAACTCGATATTGGCAATCGCGAGACCAATTCGCTTTGCAATTGAATTATCAAGTAATGTATCACCCGCATCAAACGTTTTTCTCAGTATGTGCAATACCCCTATAGTTTCACCAAATGCTCCCAATGGAATACATGTTGAAGACTGATCTTTCATCTCAGCCAGATGTTCGCAATAAATATGTGTATCCGTTTGACTGGATTGATGATTATGTCCCGTGCGTAACGCCCAGCATTGGTCTGGCTTATAACGCAATTTCCCTGGCCATTCATCACCCCAAAACATGATAAGCTCCAATTTATCTCTCGATGCTTTATAAATAGATACGGCACCACTGGTCGAGGGCAGCAAATCAGGTAAAATTTGTTTAACAACTATTGATGCTTCATTTAATTCACTGCACGTACTCAATAGCGAATCCAGCTTGTGCATTAATTCTATTTGCTGCTCATAGGTATTAATTTTTACTTTGAGATAAAGCTTATCTTTTTTAATCGATGCAGAAATCCACCGTGATGAGGCCACACTCAGCACAATAAACGTCATCAGACTCAAGCTCATAGCAAAAAACAATGTCACCCGTACTTTCATCATTTGATGTGCGATAGTGCTTTGTGGAAGTGAAGCACGAGCATAATAGCCCATAGGGGAATAGCTGGAAATATTACTTTTATATACCGCGATATAAAATAATTTATCTTTGAGCGTTGAACTGTTACGTGTTGCAAAACCAACCCCAATGTTAAAAGCTTGTTGTAACTCGGGTCGATTTTTATGGTTTTCCAGTTTCACTAAATGCTCAAAAGGCACTTCAGAATCCCCCATCACCACACCATTAGCATCAATAAAGGTGAGCCTTGCATCTGAGACTTCATGGTAACTTTTAGCAATATGATCGACATATTCCATGCTTAACTCAGTATTTATAAGTGACAAGCTTCCAATCGCGGCATTGGCAATCCATTCTAATTCTTTTTTAACCCGCTCATTGAGTTCAATACGCAACTTATAGTCTATCAATATCAGACTGAAGCTACCCACAATAAAAACAAGAATAAGGGGAAGGAAAGTAATTCTATTTTGCAGATTCACGATATCCTCATAAATTTCAGGATTATAATATTGATTTACATTTCTTTATAAAAGGTAGCACAAAACTCTACCTGTCTTTACAACAACAAAAATAATACCGCCTTAGAAGCATCTGAATTTTGTAATACCGGAAAAATACCCATGCAACTGGCATGAGATATATTCACGCCTAAAAATCAGGAAGGGTGGCAATTATGCGCCGTAGAAAACAAAAAAGACCTGGCCTTGCGACCAGATCTTTACTGTATATGGTGGGCCGTCCGCGACTCGAACGCGGGACCATCGGATTAAAAGTCCGGTGCTCTACCAACTGAGCTAACGGCCCCAAAAAGGGCTTGGTATTACGGGAGGTGAGTAGGCGAGGAACCTGCTTTGCCTCGTACAAGAAGGCGTGAATTGTACCGAAATTAGCAGGAATAACAACCCCATGAGTGGTTATTCCTGCCTGTGAACTCAATATATTTAGTCTCAGATCGCGTCCAGCTTACGCATTCCGGCGGGTAGCAGTTTCATATCCACCAGTGCGCTAAGGAGTGCCTTGATAAAGCTGGCTTCTTCATAAACCAGCTTGTAATATTGAATTTTCATGGTCAGGGCGCTGCCAAAGATGATGCCCACCAGGGTCACAAATGAACCTAGCGCGAGGGTTGAAACACCGGTAATACCCTGTCCAATCGTGCAACCGAGGCCCAGTACACCGCCAACTCCCATGAGGACAGCACCAACCGAGTGATTCAGGAAATCCTTAAAATCAACGAACCATTCTATCCGGAAACTGCGGGATACCAGCGACCAGACCAAAGAACCGAGAATAACGCCCAGTACCGCCATCACCCCGAAGGTAACATAGACATTGTCGAAGCCATTCAGGGCCAGACGCAGGCTCTGACCAATCGGGTTAATAAAGGTAAAGGACTGAACCCCCACATCTTTTGGCCGCGCATCCGGATCATCTTCGAGCATATCCCAGGACTCGGCGCTGCCATACTCTGTCCAGCTCAGCATCTCACCGTCGGCGGATATTGAGGCCATCGCCCCGGTAATATACCAGGCGGCCAGCACTACTAGTCCCACAGTCAGTCCACCAAACACATTATCAAAACTGCTGCGAAAATCGGCTGATTTCAGAATAAACATCAGCAAACCGGCGGCGATAAGCAGACCAATGATCATGCGCAGATTCGCCACATCACCACCAATATTGGCGGCCAATATACTGCCCAGATCCTGCGGGGTGCTCAAGCTGATGCTGGCCTTGCTGCTCCAACCATAAAACAGTTCGGAGTACAGGGTTTTATCGGTACCTGGAAAAGGGTTGAGCATGAAATAGGCAATCAGCGCAATGATGGCGAAGACCAGCACGGATTTAAGGTTGCCACCGCCAATCCGCACCAGGGTTTTGTTGCCGCAACCGCTACCATAAGTCATGCCAACACCAAAAATGATGCCGCCAAGCAGATATTCCAGCCAGGCGAAATTACTGCCACGATAAGGGGGAAGCGTGCTGTCTACGCTGCTAATACCACTGGACTCCAGCACCACGACACCGATAATGGCGACGCACATGGCCAGCAACCAGGCTCGAAAACGGCTCTTGTCACCCATATTTACCCAATCGGATACCGCACCCATGGTACAGAAATTGGTTTTATTAGCCACCAGACCCAACACAAATGCAGCCGCAAAAATGGCCCAGAGTACGCTTGACTGAGCGCTATTAAAATCTTCAAAAATCACTAAAAACTCTCCTTAAATATTACCCTGCGGCCGCTATAATTTTATGTCGTGCCACATCTTCCCCCTCTCCCCAGCCCTCTCCACAATGGGGGGAGGGAATAAACAGACAGGCGTGAAAAAATATCTCTGATTTTGAATCTAATCGGATTAGATCATGAATCAGAAAGATAGGACGCAGCTCACCACAATTTTATTCCGTATTTTTCCTCTGATAGCGGGTCGGATCGCTAATGCCTGCCGCCGCAAATCCCGCTGCACGTAGCTTGCAGGCCGCACAACGGCCACAGGCAAGTCCATTAGTATCCGGGGCATAACAGGACACAGTCATAGCATAGTCCACTCCCAGCCGCCTGCCTTCACCAATAATCGCCGCCTTGCTCAAATGTATAAGCGGGGTTTCGATTTGCAGCCGCTGACCTTCCACTGCCGCTTTGGTGGCAAGATTCGCCATTTGTTCAAAGGCCGCAATATATTCAGGGCGACAATCAGGATAGCCCGAATAATCCACCGCATTAACACCAATAAAAATATGTCCGGCTTGCAGCACTTCCGCCCAACCTAGAGCAAGGGAAAGAAATACCGTATTACGTGCGGGAACGTAGGTAACCGGAATACCACCAGTATCGGCAATAGAATCAAACTGCGGCACAGGTATCGCACTGTCGGTCAGTGCCGAACCACCGATGCTATCCAGATTCAGACTAATCAGTTTGTGCTCCACCGCCCCCAGTGCCGTTGCCAGCTTTGTAGCCGCGTTCAGCTCACAACGATGGCGCTGGCCGTAATCAAAACTGAGTGCGTAACAGGCATAGCCCTGTTCTCTGGCCATGGCCAGCACGGTACTGGAATCCAGCCCACCGGAAACGAGCACTACAGCTTTTTTCATCGTCCCGGCTCCTCTTTCCAGAGTAATTTATGCAACTGTATCTGCAGTCGTACCCGCAAATGATCCGCCAGTATCCAGTCCGCCAGATCGGTGGCCGATAATTTACCCTGTACCGGCGAAAACAATACTTCGCAGCGTTGCGCCAGCCCGTACTCATCCAACTTTGCACATGCCCAATCATAATCGGCGCGATCAGCGAGTACGAATTTAAGCTGATCCGCCCGCTTGAGTCGTTCAATATTCGGGTAATGGTTTTTGGATTCCTCAGTGGATGAAGGGGTCTTCAAATCCATCACCACGGTCACGCGCGGATCGACCTCGGCAATATCCAGTGCCCCCGAAGTCTCCAGCGACACCTCATAGCCGGCATCACACAACTGCTGCAATAAGGCCAGACACTTTTTTTGTGCCAGCGGCTCGCCACCAGTGACGGTAATATAATGAGGATAAAATGTTTTAGTGCGGACGAGAATTTCATCCAGCGGCATCCATTCTCCGCCCTGAAAGGCATATTCTGTATCGCAATAGTTGCAACGCAAGGGACAGCCGGTCAGACGAATAAACACCGTCGGCCAGCCCACGGTGCGAGATTCTCCTTGCAGGGAATAAAAAACTTCAGTGATACGCAGGCGATCCTGCCCTGCTGAGTCAGTGCCCATATTAGATCAAACTACCTGTATTCAAGTATTATTTACCACGAAAATCACAAAGGCACACAGAGATAACGATAAAGAAATCTAGCCAGCCTGAGTCAAACACTAATATCAATATTTTTATCTTATCCTGCCTGCACCGGCTTTAAAATTCAATAAATGAAAATAGTTAATTCAGGTTTACTTTGAATACCGTTCTAAGAATACCGTTCGTCCTGAGCCTGTCGAAGGAAGCCTGTCGAAGGAAGCC
>VAPL010584245.1_pt1 | contig 13374 bp, 9 predicted proteins | sample 3395061 | NCBI WGS metagenome assembly VAPL01 (sample SAMN08290444, study PRJNA428436) | hydrothermal vent metagenome | isolation source: Deep-sea hydrothermal vent chimney 2 | place: Pacific Ocean: Juan De Fuca Ridge | depth 2182 m m | reverse complement strand
CTGCCGATCGCCGCGTTCGCCGAGACCTCGGGGACCTTCGTCAATGCCGAGGGCCGTTGGCAGGGTTTCCGCGGGGCCTGCGCGCCGTACGGCGAGGCGCGCCCGGGTTGGAAAGTCCTGCGTGTGTTGGGTAATCTCCTCGGGCTCGCGGGTTTCGAGTATACGAGTTCGGAGCAGGTGCGCGACGAGCTGCATGAGAAGGTCGGCGCATTGGCCCCGGACAATCGGCGCACATGGCCGGATACGGTCGGGTTGCCGGATGCCGACGCGGATCTCGTTCGAATCGGGGATGTCCCGATCTACGGTACCGATGCGCTGGTGCGGCGCGCTACGGCGTTGCAGCAGACCGAACATGGGCACGACGCGACGGTTCGTATCCGGGCGGCGTTGGCGCAGCGCCTCGGTCTGGCGGAGGCGGCCCGGGTCGAGGTGATGCAGGGGGATGCGCGCGCCGTGTTGCCCCTGGTCGTGGACGATCGGGTCCCGGACGGATGCGCATGGATCTCCGCGGCGCTGCCGGGGAGCGCGGGGCTGGGGCCGTCCATCGGGCCCGTTACGTTGCGGGTGGCGTCGTGATGCGGCGCCGGTCTTCCCGGGTACACGGGCGTTAGAGGCATGGTGAATACTCTGTTTACAATCTGGAGCGGGCTGCCGCAGGATGTGCAGATCCCGGCGCTCATCATCGCCAAGATCGTGGTGATCCTGGTGCCCTTGCTGCTCTCGGTGGCTTATCTGACCTTCGCCGAGCGCAAGATCATCGGCTACATGCAGCTGCGGATCGGGCCGCAACGCGTCGGACCCCGCGGCTGGCTGCAGCCGATCGCCGATACGCTCAAGCTGCTGCTCAAAGAGGTCGTCATCCCCGGAAAGGCGAACCGTTTCCTGTTTTTACTGGCGCCGGTCCTGAGTATCGGTCCCGCCCTGGCGGCGTGGGCCGTGATACCTTTCGGGCGCGGTATGACGCTGGCGAACGTCGATGCGGGGCTGTTGTTTCTGTTGGCGCTGACCTCCATGGGCATCTACGGCGTGCTCATCGCCGGCTGGGCGTCGAACTCCAAGTACGCCTTTTTGGGGGCCATGCGCTCTGCGGCGCAGATGGTCGCCTACGAGATCGCCATGGGCTTCGCCCTGGTCGGCGTGCTGATGGCCGGCGGCAGCCTCAACCTCGGCAAGATCGTGCTTGCGCAACAGGGCGGGATTCTGCACTGGTTCTGGTTGCCGCTGTTGCCGATGTTCTTCATCTATTTCATCTCGGGTGTCGCGGAGACGAATCGCGCGCCGTTCGATGTGGCGGAGGGCGAGTCGGAGATCGTCGCCGGCTTCCACGTGGAGTACTCCGGCATGGCTTTCGCCATATTCTTTCTGGCCGAGTACGCCAACATGATCCTGATCTCGACCCTGGCGGCGGTGCTGTTCCTCGGAGGTTGGTTATCACCTTTCGAGGGCACCATCCTGCAAGGCTACCTGGCCTGGGTGCCCGGCACGGCTTGGTTGTTGATGAAGGCCGCCGGGTTCCTGTTCCTGTTTCTGTGGTTCCGGGCCACGTTCCCAAGATACCGCTATGATCAGATCATGCGGTTGGGATGGAAGGTGTTTATTCCGATTACCATCGTGTGGCTGTTCGTAGAAGGCGCGGCGATCCTGTTTCACCTGCAGCCCTGGTTTGCATGAGGTCTCCGACCATGCCCGCGATCCGAAACTACATCAAGAGCCTGTTCCAGTGGGAACTGTTCCTCGGACTGCGCGTCACCGGGCGTTATCTGTTCACGCGCAAGGTGACCTTGATGTATCCGGAGGAGAAGACGCCGCAGTCGCCCCGCTTCCGCGGCCTGCATGCCCTGCGCCGCTATCCCAACGGGGAAGAGCGTTGTATCGCATGCAAACTCTGCGAGGCGGCGTGTCCGACGCTGGCGATCACTATCGAGTCCGAACCGCGCGCGGACGGCACGCGTCGGACCACCCGCTATGACATCGACCTATTTAAGTGTATATTTTGCGGGTTTTGCGAAGAGTCCTGTCCCGTCGACTCGATCGTGGAGACACGGGTCTACGAGTACCACTACGAGGATCGTGGGGGACAGGTGATCACCAAGCAGCAATTGCTCGCCAATGGCGAGCGTTACGAGGAACAGATCGCCGAGGATCGCGCGCAGGACGCACGTTACCGATAGGGCGCGGACGGCTTCAAGGGAACCATGGGCTTCGAGCAATTCATTTTCTACGTATTCACGGCGCTGCTGGTATTCGCGGCGCTGCGGGTCATCACGGTGCGCAATCCGGTGCACGCCGTGCTGTTCCTGGTGTTGGCGTTTTTCTCCAGCGCCGCTCTGTGGCTGCTGTTGGAGGCGGAATTCCTGGCGCTGGTGCTGGTGCTGGTCTATGTCGGCGCGGTGATGGTGCTGTTCCTGTTCGTGATCATGATGCTCGATATCGACATCGCGGTGTTGCGGGAGGGATTCACCCGCTACGTGCCGGTCGGGGTGCTCGTCGGGCTGGCGATCGTCGTGGAGATGGCGCTGGTCCTGATCCGGTATTTTGCGCTGCCGGCCGGCGCCGCTCCGAAACAGCTCCCCGCGGACTACAGCAACACGCGCATGCTGGGGGATGTGCTCTACACCCATTATGTCTATCCGTTCGAGATCGCCGCCGCGATTCTCCTGGTGGCGATCATCGCGGCCATCGTGCTGACCCTGCGCCGTCGGCCGGACACCAAGCGCCAGGATCCCGCCCGCCAGGTCCGCGTTCGGTCCCGGGACCGGGTCCGTATCGTCAAGATGGACGCGGAGAAGAAGACGCCGTGACGGGACTTGTGAATCGTAGCGGCGGCCGGATGTGGGGCGAAGGGCCGGCGACGGGGGGCGCGTGTCGGCCATGATCACGCTGCAGGAGTATCTGGTGTTGGGGGCCGTGCTCTTCTGTATCGGGGTGGCGGGGGTCTTCATCAACCGCAAGAACCTGATCGTGCTGCTGATGTCGATCGAGTTGATGTTGCTTGCGGCCAATATGAACTTCATTGCCTTCTCGCATTTTCTGGGCAACGCCGCGGGACAGGTCTTCGTTCTCTTCATCCTCACCGTGGCCGCCGCCGAGTCGGCGATCGGCCTCGCCATTCTGGTGGTGTTGTTCCGCAACCGCCGGTCGATCAACGTCGAAGACATCGATTCGCTGAAGGGCTGACCGGGGGCAACGAGAGACGTGTCGGGCATGGAGAACATCTATTTGGCGATCGTGCTGGCTCCGCTCGCCGGAGCCGTGATCGCGGGCCTGTTCGGGCGCTGGGTCGGACGCAGCGGTGCGCACTGGGTCGCCACGCTGAGCGTTGCGGTTTCGTTTCTCCTGTCGCTGCTCGTCCTCAAGCATGTCCTGTTCGACGGCGCCCCGGCTTTCGACGGCTCGATCTATACGTGGATGGTCGCGGGCGGCATCCACTTCGAGATCGGCTTTCTCGTGGACCGGCTGACGGCGTTGATGATCACGGTGGTGACCTTCGTGTCCCTGGCGGTCCACATCTACACCATCGGCTACCTGCGCGACGACCCCGGCTACAAGCGGTTTTTCAGCTATATCGCGCTTTTCACTTTTGCGATGCTGATGCTCGTGATGTCCAACAACTTCCTGCAGCTCTTCTTCGGCTGGGAGGGGGTGGGACTGGTCTCCTATCTGCTGATCGGGTTCTGGTACGAGCGGGAGTCGGCGAATTTCGCGGCGCTCAAGGCGTTCCTGGTCAATCGGGTGGGGGACTTCGCCTTCGTGCTCGGGATCGCGCTGGTGGTGATGTATTTCAATACGCTGAGCTACGAGCAGGTCTTCCGTGCCGCCCCGTTGGTCGCCGATCTGAGCATACACGTGATCCCGGGGACGAGCTGGTCGGTCGTCACGTTGATCTGCCTGTTGTTGTTCGTAGGCGCGACGGCCAAGTCCGCGCAGATCCCGCTGCACGTCTGGCTCCCCGATTCCATGGAAGGTCCGACACCGATCTCCGCACTGATCCACGCCGCGACCATGGTGACCGCCGGAATCTTCATGGTGGCGCGGCTCTCGCCCCTGTTCGAGCATTCGGCGACGGCCCTCAACGTCGTGCTGGTCCTGGGCGGCGCGACGGCGTTCTTCATGGGGTTGGTCGGTGTGGTGCAGACCGACATCAAACGGGTGATCGCCTATTCGACGATCTCGCAGCTCGGCTACATGACTGCGGCGCTGGGGGCTTCGGCGTATGCGGCGGCCATCTTCCACCTGATGACCCATGCCTTCTTCAAGGCGCTGTTGTTCCTCGGCGCAGGTTCCGTGATCATCGCGATGCACCACGATCAGGACATGCGGAACATGGGCGGGTTGCGCAAGTACATGCCCATTACCTATATTACGTTTTTGATCGGGGCGCTGGCCTTGTGCGGGATTCCGCCCTTCTCCGGGTTCTTCTCCAAGGACTCGATCATCGAGGCGGTGCGGCTCTCGCATCTGCCGGGTGCGGGGTTCGCTTACTACTGCGTTCTGGGAGGCGTGTTCGTCACGGCGCTCTATACCTTCCGCATGTTTTTCCTGGTCTTTCACGGCAAGGAGCGCATGGACGAACCTACGCGTAAACACCTGCGGGAGTCTCCCGCGGTGATTACCATCCCCTTGATCATGCTCGCGATCCCCTCCGCGCTCGTGGGTTGGTTCACCATCAAGCCGATTCTCTTCGGCAACTATTTCGGCAATGCCATCCGGGTCCTGCCCGCGCACAACGTGCTGGCGGAGGTCGGACGGGAGTTCCACGGGGCGGGGGCCATGGCGGGGCACTCCATCCACACCCCGGCGTTCTGGCTCGCCGTCGGCGGCATCTTCCTTATGTGGGTGGTGTACTGGCTGCGCCCGGCGCTGGCCGGGGTCCTGCGCCGGGCGCTCTCCCCGCTGTACTACGTGCTGGAGCACAAGTACTGGTTCGACGACTTTAACGAGAAGGTCGTGGCCGCGGGGGGCAGGGGGGTCGGTCGGGCGCTGTGGCGCATCGGCGACGTGCGGTTGATCGACGGATTGATGGTCAACGGCAGCGCGTGGCTCGTGGGGCGTTGGGCATCGGTCTCGCGGCGTATTCAGACCGGTTTTCTGTATCACTATGCATTCACGATGCTCGTCGGCCTGCTGCTGCTTCTGAGCTGGTTCGTGATCCGCTGACGGGAAAGGAACGATTCGGTGTTTTATCACATCCCCTGGCTGAGTCTGGCGATCTGGACGCCCATCATCGGCGGCGTGCTGGTGCTGCTCTCCGGGGACAAGGCGCCGGACGGTGCGCGGCGGATCGCCGTGTTCTTCGCGCTTGCCACGTTCCTGCTGACGCTCCCGCTGTATATCGGATTCGACATCACTACGGCGCAGATGCAGTTCCGGGAGCACTTGCCGTGGATTCCGGCCTTTCACATCTACTACTCGCTCGGCGTGGACGGCATTTCGATGCCGCTGATCCTGCTGACCAGTTTCATGACCTTGCTGGTCGTGATCGTCGGGTGGGTCTCGATCCAGACGCGGGTCGCGCAGTACATGGCGGCGTTCCTGATCATGGAAGGGTTGATAATCGGGGTGTTCTCGGCCCTGGACGCGATCCTGTTCTATGTATTCTGGGAGAGCATGCTCATCCCGATGTTCCTGATCATCGGCATCTGGGGCGGGCCGCGGCGTGTCTACGCGACCATCAAGTTCTTCCTGTACACGTTTCTCGGATCGGTGCTCATGCTCGTCGCGCTGATCTACCTGCACTTTCGGAGCGGCAGTTTCTCGATCCTCGACTTCCAGGCGCTCAAGCTCACGCTGAACGAGCAATTGCTGATCTTCATCGCCTTCCTGCTGGCGTTCGCAGTGAAGGTGCCGATGTGGCCGGTTCATACCTGGCTGCCGGACGCACACGTGGAAGCGCCGACGGGCGGGTCGGTCATCCTGGCGGCGATCATGCTGAAGATCGGCGCCTACGGCTTCCTGCGCTTCAGCCTTCCGATTACGCCGGACGCCAGCCATCATCTGGCGTGGTTGATGATCACACTGTCGCTGGTGGCGGTGGTGTACATCAGCCTCGTCGCCATGGTGCAGAAGGACATGAAGAAGCTCATTGCGTACTCGTCGATCGCCCATATGGGCTTTGTGACGCTCGCCTTCTTCATCCCGTTTGCGATCTATGCGAGCACAAAGTCCCTCGGCGGGGCGGCCATGGCGATCGAAGGCGGGATCGTACAGATGATCTCCCATGGATTCATTTCGGGGGCGCTGTTCCTGAGTGTGGGGGTATTGTACGAGCGGATGCACACTCGATCGATCGCCGACTACGGCGGGGTGGTCAACAGGATGCCGGTGTTCGCCGCTCTGGCGGTCTTCTTCGCCATGGCCAACTCCGGCCTTCCGGGGACGTCGGGTTTCGTGGGCGAGTTCATGATCATCCTGGCGAGTGTCAAGGCCAACATCTGGTACGCGGTGCTGTTGGCGACCGCATTGGTGACCGGTGCCGCCTATACCCTGTGGATGGTCAAGCGGGTGATCTTCGGCGCCGTGGCCAACGAGCGCGTCGGCGCGCTCCAGGATCTGGACGGCCGGGAGTTCCTGGTGCTGGGCCTGCTGGCGATCGCGGTGCTCGCTCTCGGGGTCTGGCCGGCACCGCTGATCGACGTGATGCATATGTCGGTCCAGAATCTGCTTGGCCACATCATGGTTTCGAAGCTTTGATCGCGGGGGCTGCACAAATGAACCGGTGGCGGAAACGGAAATGACGTTGGAGTCGCCGAACTTTCTGCTGGTGGTGCCCGAGATGTTCGTCTTGGGCATGGCCTGCTTGATCTTGATCGTCGACTTGTTCCTGGACGAGGAGCGACGCGGGTTCAGTTACTTCCTCGCGCAGGCGACGGTGATCGGCGCGTTCGCCCTGACCTTGTGGTTGGAACCGGCGGGGTCGCATTCGACCTTCGGTGGATCCTTCATCAGCGATCCGCTGGGCAACTTCCTCAAGCTCCCCATATACGTTCTGACCGGCGTGGTATTCCTGTATTCGCGCGGTTATCTACAGGATCGTGGGCTGCTCAAGGGCGAGTATTACGTCCTGGGGCTGTTCGGTATGTTGGGCATGATGGTCATCGTCTCGGCGCACAGCCTGTTGACCATCTATCTCGGGTTGGAGCTGTTCTCGCTCTCGCTGTACACGATGGTGGCCTTCAACCGGGATTCGCTGCAGGCCTCCGAGGCGGCCATGAAGTATTTTGTTCTGAGCGCCTTGGCATCTGGGATTCTGCTCTACGGGTTGTCGCTGTTGTACGGGCTTACCGGGACCCTCGATATGACGCAGGTGGCGGACTTCGCTCGCCACCACCTCGGGGAGAACAGGGCGCTGGTGTTCGCGCTGGCCTTCGTCCTGGTGGGGGTGGCCTTCAAGTTCGGGGCGGCGCCGTTCCACATGTGGATTCCCGACGTCTACCACGGTGCACCGACGCCGGTGACCCTGTATCTGGGCGCCGCGCCCAAGATCGCGGCCTTTGCGATGGCCATGCGACTGCTGGTCGACACACTGGCCCCGCTGCAGGTGAGTTGGGGGCCGATGCTCATGGTGCTCGCGGTATTGTCGCTGGCGGTCGGGAACGTCATCGCCATTGCGCAGACCAATATCAAACGGATGCTGGCCTACTCGACGATCTCACACATGGGGTTCCTGCTCCTCGGCCTGCTCGCCGGCACAGCGGCGGGGTATTCCGCGGCCATGTTCTACGCCGTGATCTACGCGTTGATGTCGCTGGCCGCCTTCGGCATCGTCATCCTGCTGAGCCGCGCCGGATTCGAGGCCGAGCGTCTGGACGACTTCAAGGGCCTCAACGAACGAAGCCCCTGGTTCGCCTTCATGATGCTGCTCGTCATGTTCTCGATGGCGGGCGTGCCGCCGACCGCCGGGTTCTACGCCAAGCTGGCGGTCCTGGCGGCGGTGGTCGACGTCCACCAGACCTGGCTGGCAGTGGTGGCGGTGTTCTTCTCCCTGATCGGCGCCTTCTACTACCTGCGGGTCGTTAAGCTGATGTACTTCGATACGCCCGTCGATCGAGAGCCGATCTCGGCGGGCCTCGACATGCGCCTCGTCCTGAGCGCCAACGGCCTGCTGCTCCTGGGCCTCGGACTCTATCCGGGCCTGCTCATGGGTTGGTGTATCGCCGCCCTGCGGTAGATTCGCGCCGCGTGGCGGCCCCGGCTTCTCTACGTCGCCGATACGGGATACCCACTCAAAAACCCCGTGGCCGTCGGATCTTCCGGCACTTCCTCGCCCGCCCCGGCTCCACACGCATTCGTCTTTGCGTGCACGGAAAGTACGTCCTAAAAGTTACTACAAAAATAAAGTGTTGCGGAATTCTTCCATGAGAATTTTGCTCATGGCGGGAATTTGGCTTAAGCTGAAATCCGCTTCGATATTCTTGCATCCCCGCGCAGACGGGACGAGCGTGCCGGCGCTCGGATGGGCAGGTCTCCACAAGCACCGGGTTCGGGTTCCCTCGGGTCGGCGGGGGGTAACCGCACAAAGACGTGGTTCAACGGCAAGCCTGATTCCGGCAGCCGGGCTCGACGGGTTCTCTCTCGCGGGCCTCGATCGCCTTGAGGACGCGGGGGCTTGCGTTTCCCGGTAGGCGCATCCGATTCCCAGCGGTTTCGGACGATATCCGCCGGGGCTGTACAACGACCGTGCCGGTGTCGGATCATGGCTCTTCGGGCCCCTCGGCCCGGCAAGAATAACAACAGGCTGATCGTCATGAATCCGCTTGTCCGCCCGACACTGGGTGACCGCCCGACTGCACGTCGGGGGGGCTCGCACGGCCCGCGGCCGTCCGCATTCCGGCCGGTCGTCGCTCGTATCGGGAGATCGTCATGAAGCGTGAACCCCTGCGTCCCGCTTGGCGGCGCCTGTGGCATGTGCTGCTCGTGCTGCTGGGATGGATCGTGTACTTCGGCTTCTGGTGGAAAGTCCTCAGGGGACCGACCGACCTCGGACCGCTGTTCGTGGTCATTCCGATCATCGTGATCGTCGTCCCGGCGGTCACCTTGTTCTGGATCCTGCACAATTTGCACTTGTATCGGGCCCGCAATGCCCGGCGCACCTCTCTGCAAGCCGCCACCCGGTATGACACGGACTGGGAGGGACGGCGGATCGAGGCGGACTGGGAATGGGTGCGAGGTGCCGCCGAGATCGACATCCGCTCCGAAGGCGACGTGAAGCGCTACGGGCCGCCCGCGGCGGGGGAGTCCTCCAGATGAACGAAACCGTGCGGTTCCTTGCGGCGGTCCAGCACACTGATTTCTATATTATCGCGCTGGTGTTCTTCGCCGTGTACCCCATCTTTACCAGCGTCGTCTGGATGACGACCTCGTCCTTCTTCTGGTTTCGTCGCGAGAAAGACTCCAAACCGTTCCCATTGAACCGTACTCCGATGGTCTCCGTGCTCATCGCCGCGCACAACGAGGAAGACGTGATCGGACGCGCACTGGAGGCCGCGTGCACGCTCGACTACCCGGCCCTGGAGGTGGTGGTCGTCGACGACGGTTCCACCGATGCAACCACCGCCGTCGTGCGCGAATACGTAGGGCGCGGGCGCGCGCGCCTGATCCGTAAGGAGCGGAATGAAGGCAAGGCCCTGGCGCTCAATGACGCCCTGCCGTGCCTCAACGGGGAGATCGTGCTGATCATGGACGCGGATGCCGAACCGCAACCCCAGGCCCTGCGCTACATGGTTCCGCACTTCGAAAGCCCACGCGTCGCCGCGGTGACCGGCAATCCGCGCGTGTACAACGTGGGCTCGCTGCTGTGCCGTCTGCAACTCATCGAATTCACTTCCATCGTGAGTCTGCTGCGGCGTTCGCAGCGCATCTGGGGCCGGATCCTGACGGTGTCGGGAGTCGTGACCGCATTCCGCAAGTCCGCATTGATGGACGTCGGCGGTTTCAGTCCCGACATGCCTACCGAGGACATCGACCTGACCTGGAAGCTCCAGAAGCGATTCTGGGACGTGCGCTACGAGCCCAACGCGGTCCTGCTGATGCGCGTTCCTTCCACGTTCCGCGGTTTGGTGAAACAGCGTCTGCGCTGGGCCCGTGGATTGATGCAGGTGTTGCGTCGCCATCACGATGTGATTCTGGGCTGGCGCTACCGGCGGCTGTGGCCGGTGTTCGTCGAGGCGGTGCTGTCCACGATCTGGGCGGTGTGCTTCGTGGTACTGACCATCCTGTGGATCGTCTCCTACAGCGTCGGTTATCCGCCGGTAGGCGCACACCCGATCCCGAATCTCTGGGGCATGTTGATCGCCACCTTCGCATTGATCCAGATCCTCATCGGGACCTTGATGGACCGGCGCTACGATCCGGAGACGCTACGCTACTATCCCTATGCGGTTTTCTATCCCATTCTTTACTGGATGATCATGGCGATCACCACGGTGATCGCGCTGCCGGCGCTCTTCCGGCGCCCCGCCCGCAGGCCCGTGCGTTGGGATACGGAACGCGATCCGATACGGGGTGAGGGGCCGTGAGGCGTGCGCTTATAGCGGGATTCGTGATCTGGGCCGTTGTGGCGACGGGGCCGGTGCAGGCCGCACCCGTCCCCCTGCAGCGGGCGCGCACCCTGGTCGAACAGAGGCACTACGGGCCGGCCCTCGCGATCTACCGTGCCCTCCTGAAACAAGCGCCGGGCGATGCGGACCTGCTCATCGAAACGGCCCGCGTCTACGGCTGGAACGACGAGAATGCGCAGGCGGCGAAGCTGTACGAGAGGGTCCTGCGTGTGGCGCCTGCGCGCCGTAGAGACGTCCTGAGGTCGTTGGCGTGGCAACTGCTCTGGGCCAGGCAACCGGGCAAGGCCGTAAAGTTCTTCGGTGAATACCTGCGTGCCCATCCGCGCGATCTCAAGGCCCGCATGGGCCTTGCAGAGGCACTTTCCGCGGCCGGGCCGGCATCGGCTGCGCTGCAGGCCTATCGCGCCGTGCTCGCCCGGCAGCCGGACAACACGCGCGCGCGGCTCGGCGTGGCCCGGGTGCTGGTTCGTGAACGGCATTACCGGGCGGCACTGGCGGAATACGGAAAGCTGCTGGCGGCACGCCCTGACGACGCGGATCTGCTCATCGAGACCGCGCGGGTCTACGGCTGGAACAATCAGAACGCCGACGCCGCCCGCCTCTACGAGCGGGTGATGGCTGTCGCGCCCGGGCGGGGCAAGGCCGTCGAGCTGTCGCTGGCGTGGCAGTTGCTTTGGTCGCAGCAGGCTGCGCGGGCGGTGCCGTATTTCCGCGGGCACGTGCGGGCGCACCCCAAGGATGCCAAGGCGCGCCTGGGTCTCGCCGAGGCGCTGATGTACAGCGGCCACTGGCGTAGCGCCGGCGTTCAATACCACCGAGTGTTGCGCGAGGCCCCGCAGAACTGGCGGGCGCAACTCGGCGTGGCGCGTGCGCTGGTCAAGCGCAAGGACTATTCCTCAGCCCTGGATCTCTATCGGAAGGTGCTGCTGGCACGGCCGAAGGACGTGAACCTGCTCATCGAGGCCGCGCGGGTGTATGGCTGGAACAACCAGAACCGCCGGTCGGCCGAACTCTATCAGCGCGTGCTACAAGGGGCGCCCGGCCGGCGCCGGGACGTGGAGCGCCCGCTCGCCTTTCAGTTGCTGTGGTCCGGACAAGGGGCTCGAGCAATCCCGTATTTCCGCGATGTACTGGTCCGCAGGCCGGGCGACGTCAAGGCACGCCTGGGATACGCGCAGGCCCTCGCGGCGATCGGGGACCGCAAACCGGCCGTGGCGCAATTCCGGCGCGTACTCGCGGTCGAACCGAAAAACTGGGCCGCGCGGCTGGGTGCGGCGAGGATGCTCGTTCGGGAACGCCGCTATCACGATGCACTAGCGGACTATCAACAACTCGTGAAGCGCCGGCCGGGCGACTCCGATCTGCTCATCGAGACCGCGCGAGTCTACGGCTGGGACAACCGGAACGCGCGCTCGGCGGCGCTCTACGAACGCGTGATCGCAGTCGCCCCGAAACGGCGCGCCGAGGTAGTCCTGCCGCTGGCGTGGCAACTCACCTGGTCGGGGCAGGCGGCGCGGGCGGTGCCGCTGTTCAAGGAATATCTGACGACACACCCCGATGATTTTCAAGCGCGGATTGGGCTCGGCGACGCGCTGGCCGACGCCGGCCGGTTGCACGCGGCACTTTCCCAGTACCGCGTGGTGCTGGCACGGAAGCCCGGCGAGCTTGGCGCCCAGTACGGGACGGCGCGCGTGCTCGGTTGGATGGGTCGTTACCGGGCGGCCAAGCGTATCTACCGGGCGATCCTGGCCCGGCATCCCCACGCGTTCGCGGCGCAGGCCGGGCTCGCGCAGGTGGAGAACTGGTACGGGTACCACCGGGCCGCGGCGCGCGCCATGGGGGGGCTGTTGCGCACGCCCCCCGGGCATGCCGGGCTGCGCCACGACCTCGCCACGGCTCAGTACTGGTCCGGTTTCAATGATCTGGCACTTGCCACCCTGGGTGGATCCCGGGTGCCGGGAGACGTCACCCTGCGCCGCCATATCCGGAACGAACTCGCGCCGAGCGTCTCGGCATCCCTGGATGGTTCGACCGACAGCGATCGGCTGCACATCGTCGGTATGACGCTCAACGCGCAATATCACTTCGGCGCGACGCGTTGGTTGGGCCTCGCCTATCGTGTGGCGCGATTGCAACAGAACAATTCGGCGATCCCTGCCGACAACCGCCTATACGGGCGTGAGGTGCTGGTCAGCGGCGGTCAGCGTATCGGCAGCCTCAACACCCCGTGGGGTACCGTGTGGCCGTCGCTCGCGTTGGGCGTGCGCAAATACTCGAACTGGCAGACCTTCGCCTGGCGGGTCAACGCCAAGTGGATCCCCACGGACCTGTGGCGCGTAGACCTCTACTCGGGCAACGAGGTGATCGAGAACATCCGCTCGATCCGGAACCGGGCCACCTTCCGGTCTCTGGACGCGGACGTGAGCTGGCAGGCGCTGCCGCGGCTCAATCTTGGCATCGGCGCCGGTGCCGGCATTTTCGCCGATCTCCCCGGCGATCGAAACATCCGCCGGCGCTTCCGCAGCCACGTCCTTGGCGTGTTCCATCTCCATCCGCGGATCTTTGCCGAGTGGAGCTTCCTCTACTTCAACGACTCCAATCCCAACGTGCAGGTGGGCTACTATAATCCCGGTGCCTACTGGGAGCACCGGGCTACGTTCGGTTTCTCGACCCGCTGGCACGGCTTCGCACTCGCGGCGCGGGGTGGCGTGGGGCGCCTGACGGAGGACCCGGGCAGTTCGGACTGGCTCTACTTCTGGCAGGCGAGCATCGGGCGCGACCTCGGCGGCGCCGGGGGACTGCGTCTCGCGGTGGGGCG
>VAPL010419574.1_pt1 | contig 13374 bp, 18 predicted proteins | sample 3395061 | NCBI WGS metagenome assembly VAPL01 (sample SAMN08290444, study PRJNA428436) | hydrothermal vent metagenome | isolation source: Deep-sea hydrothermal vent chimney 2 | place: Pacific Ocean: Juan De Fuca Ridge | depth 2182 m m | reverse complement strand
GAGCCTGTATATGTTATTGAGGTTGTAGAAAAAATGGCGGAGATTAGGGGTGAGGATGTTGAGGAACTTAAAGTACAACTTATAAAAAATACTTTTCGTATAATACAGAAATAATAATTTTTTATGAAAGAAGAACTTGCACATTCGTTTAATATTCATTTAGATACTGAGGTGATTGGTAGATTAAAAAGTGAGCAAGAAAAACTTACTAAACAATTTAAAGAGCGACGGTTTTACGATTCTTCTCCACATTTAGCTATTGCTACAAAGTTTATGGATAAAGAAACTGCACAAGATTTTGTTCGGGTTTTGGTGGATGAGTTTAAAGATGATGTCCAGTGGACTTTGGAGTTTAGCGATTTTAGTCTTTCCGATACAAAAGATTATATTTTCTTACATTTAAGTAAAAAGTCACGAAGGCTACTTTTTAAACTTCACGAACGAGTATTTAGAGTTACTAAGGATATAGGACTTGAAGAACAAAGTAATAATAAGTTTCGACACTTTGAGTATGACCCACATATATCCATTTTAAAAGTAGAACCGACCGAAGCTGAAAAAGCACTTAGTCTTATAGAGAAAGATTTTTCTGGAGTAAAAACTCAAGCATTGCAATATGAAATTACTCAACAGACAGACAATAAAGAAGGTTTTAGTACATTTCCAGTGATTTATGAGATTAATTTAAAATAGCATATGAGCACTGAACTAAAAGAGAAACTCAATGTAATATCTAGTATTTTTGATATCAAGAAAGTTCTCTCTATAAATCCAAATAAAGAATATATACAAAAGTATTACAAAATAAACAAGATTCCATATTCTCTTTTTCATACAAAGACAGATTTTATACACATGGGTATTAGTCGGAACGGTATCTACAAGGAAGAGGATTTATTAGAATCAGTTCGAATAATCGACACATGTATACATAAAGTTAAAGCCCAAAATGTTTTAGAGCTTGCTACTGGCAGGGGAGCAAATTCTTTATGGTTAGCTCAAAAAAATAGTTCAGTATCTTTTTATGGGATAGATATATCAAAATGGCAGTTAGACTTCGCCTTCAAGAAAGCAAAGAAAGTCGCTAATTACCATCCTAGTTTTGGCGATTATCATAATTTAAAACAGTACGGAGATAGTTTTTTTGATGTTGTATTTGTAGTGGAAGCATTGTGTCATAGTGTCGAGAAGAATAAAGTTATTAATGAAGTACGTAGGGTTTTAAAGCCAGAAGGCTTGTTTATAATTCTTGATGGGTATTCAGGTCAACGAAGAATGGGTCTAACTGATGATGAAGAGGTTATAGCAAAATTACTCGAACGCGGGATGGCGGTTGAAGAATTTGAACAATATTCTACTGTAAAAGAAAAAATATTAGAAGCAGGATTTAAGATAGATTATGAAGAAAATCTTTCTGAACTCATTATCCCTACACTCGTGCGGTTCGAAAAGAAGGCTGAGAAGCTGTTTAATCATCCAAGATTCGGAAAGATAGTATCGAACATCTTTCCTAAAGAGTTTATGTTTAATACCATTTCAGCGTACTTGTTTCCTATTCTTATGAAAGATAGGGTGTTTGAATACTGGATAACAGTATCTACCAAGGCAAAATCTTAGATTTCTTGCGGTGGTACTTCGCTTATGGTAAAGTAGAGCACATTGTAAAGATATATGACAGAAGTGGAAAAGACAGAAAACATAATAAATGAAGTAGATATTGATATGGACGGGGATATTGATCCGCGTGTATATGAATTGGGGTACAGTATTATTCCAGCTGTTTCAGAAGAAGAAGCACCAAAAGAGGCTTTGGCTATTAAGGATTTTATTAAGGAGCACGGCGGTACTGTTATATCAGAAGAAGTTCCAAAACATATCGACCTTGCATATGACATGTTCAGAACTGAAAAGGGAAAGAAAGAAAAGTTTGAGACAGCATACTTTGGTGGGATTAAGTTTGAGATGGCGCCATCTGGAGTTATTGAGGTTAAAAACGTTCTTGATATAAACAAAAATATCCTTCGACACATTATCTTTAATACAGTGAAAGAAAGTACTCGTTCGGAAATGAGGCTTCCTCAAGTGAGAACTGAACGAAAACATAATGTTGCGCCAAAAACAACTCCTAAAAAAGAAGAATTAGGCGTTAAGGTATCTGAAAAGGCTCTTGATGAAAGTATTAAAGAGATTGTGGTAGAATAAATCTATATGTATCCCGTTAGAGACCGCGGTCACGTAGGATATAATCAAAAATATGAAAATGAGTCGAAAACAAATTTATAAGACAATAATCAGACAAGTTCGCACGACCGCGACCTGTCTCTAATGGGATGTATTTAAACAAAGCTCTTATTATTGGAAATCTGACACGTGACCCTGAGTTGCGTTCACTCCCGTCTGGAATACAGGTAACTAGCTTTAGTGTTGCTACCAACCGTGTTTGGAAAGATAAAGACGGACAGAAGCAAGAAGCTGTTGAGTATCATAATATTGTGGTATTTGGACGACAAGCAGAGACAAGTGCACAGTACCTAAAGAAAGGAAGCTCTGTTTTAATTGAAGGGCGACTTCAGACACGAAGCTGGGATGCAGACGGAGTTAAGAAATATCGAACAGAGATAGTTGCTGATAGAGTACAGTTTGGCTCACGAAACAGTGGTGACACTGGAGGTGGTAATACTACTCCAAAGGCAGATGAAGGTGCTAAACCAACAGAGACAAAAGTGGATGCAATAGAATATCCAGAAGAAGATATTAACCCAGACGATATACCATTTTAATTTAATTACTATGAACACAGACTTTTTTTCAACACATAATATAAAACATATCGACTATCGAGATATTGATATCTTAAAGCAGTTTTTGAATCCACACGGACGTATTCTTGCACGTAAGAAGACTAACCTAACCGCGAAGCATCAACGCAGAATGGAAGAGGCTGTAAAGCGCGCTCGTTTTATGGGATTACTTCCTTTTGTATCTAAATAAGATAACGAGCGTAGCGACTATATCGAATTTATGTCCCGATTTCTCCTTTTTTCCTAGGAGAAATTGCTGGACCCGATAAGTTCTAAGTTTTCTATGAATATAAAAAACAGCTCAGGTGACTTAGTTGTTTTTTATTTGGATTTTGAAAAAGGAAAAACCGCCACGGGTGGCGGTTTTTAAATCGAAAAACATTTTTAATGTACTGTGATGTTTGTCGGAATAAGCGAATGTTGCTGTATCTCCTGGTGTGTTGGCAAATCACATAGTGCGAACATCTGCACACGCTGTCGCACTGGACAATATTCATCGCCGCTAAATTTAACAATGGCATCATATTTTGCCTGCAGTGATTCTGATGGAACGAAGCGACCGTCGTCACTTCTTTCGGCGTCTTCTGGTGGGTTTTCATAATAAGCGCTAGATTCCATAAGGAAAGCACTTAGTAGGCTGCTTTGATACGCTGACAAGTGCGCTGTTGTGGAATCATTTAACGGAATACCAATTTGTGACATGACTTGTATCCTCCTGCTGAGTAATTTCTGTACTCAATATAGCAGATTATTATTTCTTTTCAACTCGCTCGACATATTCGCCTGTTTCGGTGTTGATGCGGATTATGTCGCCTTCGTTTATAAAAAAGGGAGTTGATACAGTTGTGCCTGTCTCAAGCACAATTACTTTAGAGCCTCCTTGTGCTGTGTTGCCTCTAATTCCTGGTGGTGCTTCTGCGACCTCTAGCTCTATTTTGATAGGGAGTGAAATGCCTATGATATCATCGTTGAAGGTGAGTCCTGTCACTTCACTGTTTTCTTTTATATATTCTGAACTACTCCCAACGGTTTCTTTGGAAAGTTGAAATCTGTCTTTAGGGTTTTGAGGATCAGAGAACCATAACTCGCCTTTGTTTTCGTATAGGTATTTTATGGTTTTCTTGCTGATGTCTGCTTCTTGTACTTTGTCGGATTGATGAAAAGCTTGTTCTACTACACGTCCATTTATTAGGTTCTTGAGTTTTGTTTGGTTTACTGGTTTTTGGCGGTTTTTCTTTGCGGTATTAGAAGACATGACCTCATACGGCTCATTTTCTAGAGCTATATATTTCCTTGGGAGTATTTCATTATAGCTAAGCATGGTGGAGGTTAGTATATCCCATAGAGTGCATTCTGTAAAAACATACGATATATTACAAGAAATAAACTACCCAAATCTGAGTTTTGGACTTTGATATATTGACAATGTGATATATTTGATGTATTCTTTTTGTAGTTAAGTTCATGAATTTTAATAAAAAAAGGATGGATTATGAGTGAAGTTACAAAGAAAGAGATTTGCCCTAATTGTCACGGACAGCGGAAAGTGTGCGGTTTTTGCAGAGGTAAAGGAGAGGTATCAAAACAGGACAGTCTCACAGGTGTTGTAGCTCGTGAAATTGTCACCTCGTGTTACGTAGATGAAAATCTCAATGGAGATGATCAGGTTATTGCCGAAACTGTGGAAGACGAATCAGTCAGCATTGGGTGGGAACACAAATCAGGCTTGTATGTATTTGAAGGCGGAAAATCTGACAGAAAATAAATAAGTCACTGTGGAGGTCACTTCTTCAGTGGCTTTTGCATTTGTGTATGTTTTAATGTAAGTTATGTTTAGTTAGTTTAGACATATACTGAAAGGGTGTTAAAAATGTTAAACATTTTTAAATTATTCAATCTTTTTACGGATGTTACAACAGGTACTATGAGGTACTTCAAGCCGCTTGGAAGCGGTCGATTGGTCTCTGTCCAGGTTTCGGATAAAGACTTGGAAAAGATTTCATTAAATTTCCAAAGGAAGATTGAACCAGCTGATGTTTGTGACGGCAAGCTTGTAAGCTTAGTCACTGAAGAAGTAAAGCATCGCGGTGGCAAACGTGTTACTTCTCTGGAACTGACTTACGATAGTGCTGAGGCGTTACATAAAGTGCTTGGATTAGCACTTAAAGACATGAGGAGACGTCGTTCACGCAGGATAATCGAAAACTTTTTATTGTTTACAGTGTTTGAGACTATGCGATCTAAACGAACTCTGTTTTAAATTAGCTTGCTCTAATATATAGAGTGCCGTCATCAACCAGTGTGTTGATGAAGGTTTTTCATTTTTTATATAATTTGATTTGTAACTTTGTGATGGAGGTGGTGGTTACAATAAGTACAGAGGTCGAAAGTGGTATCAGGATAAGATGATGAGTGGGTCGCAGAGGGGTTTTGAGACTTCTACTGTTCTACTCTGTCTGTCTACTACCATGTATACTGTAATTATGGGATTACTTGATGAACAACAGATATATACAGATACTGGTGATAAAACTGATGAAGAGATTCTAGCTCTATCTGTGCGAAAGCCTGAGCACTTTAAGATTCTTCTAGAGCGGTATCAGGATGCCTTTTTAAGGAAAGCTATCTCGATTTTAAAAAACAAAGAGGATGCTGAAGAGGTTGTCCAAGAGACATTTAGTAAGATTTATATATACGCCGATAGGTTTACTGTGCAAGAAGGGGCTTCGTTTAGCTCGTGGGGGTACAGGATACTTATGAACACCTCGTTTACAAAGTATCAGAAGCTAAAGAAGGATTGGAATAATTTACAAAAACTTGAGCCTGAGATATATGAGACTCTTCCTGATACGAAGAGCGAACAGTTTGAGAAATTTGAGATGAGTGATTACGTCGTTTCGATACTGTCAGAATTGCCGGAAAAGTTTGCGCAGATTTTACATAAACATTTTATAGAAGGTAAACCACAGAAGAATATAGCAGAAGAAGAGGGGATTACGGTTGGTGCGGTAAAGACTCGGGTGCATAGGGCAAAAGTTGCATTTCGTAAAGAATTGGATAAACAAGCGAAGGATCAAGAAGAGACATTATCAACATAGATACAAGATTATGACCAAAGAATTAGAACAAAAAATAATGAGGCAGGTAAGGATGGTGTACTACCTTAAAAAGGTATTTAACCCACTTATGTTTAAGGTGTATGCACTGGCTCTTGCTACTGCAGTAATATCTTCACTTGTTTCTGTTGCAAATGTGTTTAACAATATGCCGTCACTTCTTGAGTTTAATAGTATGTATCGTTTCACTAATAGTGCTATCTCAAATACAGAGCTTTCTGTACAACTTGTACTCGGTGTGGTGGTAGTGGTTATGGTGTTGCTTGTGAAGGATACTATTAAGAACTTTTCTTATTCTGGGAAATTGGTTAGGGGTTAGATTTTTTAGGGTTGCTTTTGAAATGAAGGACGTCCCTCATTTGGGGTTGGGATAGTGGGTTTGGAGGTCGGGACTCCAAATTGCTGGAGTTAATATTGAAATTGAAAGGCCGTATAATAGGGGATTGCATATGTAGCTACATTTTGATAGAATGTAGCTATTAATAATTAATATATAACTAGTATGACGAAGATAGTTAAAAAGGTCGAAAAGTTCTTAAAGAATCCAACTTCTACTAAGTATTCAGATTTAGAGAATATATTATTTCATTTTGGATTTGAAAAAATTAATGCGAAAGGGAGTCACGTAAAATTTAAACACTCTAAACTCAGACAGGATTTGATAATTCCTATGCATAAGAGAGAGTGTAAAGATTTCTATAAAGAAAAAGCAAAAAAGATAATCAATAAGATAAAATAAAAGATAAGATAGAGAAAATTATGAAAAGGATAACATCAAATATAACAGTAAATAATAAGAAATATAATTACAGTCTTGAAGAAAAAAAGAAAGGTGTGGTTTTTGTTGAATGTAAAGATGCGAATATAGCGCAGGAATTTCTAGCAGAAGACGTTGCTCGTCTTATTATCGACTTGCCAAATTTAATAATTGCCGAGAAAGAACATAATAAAAAACAGTCTGAAGTGATACGCTTTAGGGTTTCTTCTACAGACAAAAATAAAATAGAGAAAAAGGCTATTAAGGAAGGATATAGTTCTGTTTCTGACTATATGCGTAATGTTGTGTTGAGTTAAGTATAGGGTTAATTTTTTATGGCAAAATTTGGCGGTTGAGTAGCCGAATTTAATTCAATGGGGTTGTTTTTGAAATGAGGGACGTCGGTCTCCGGTCTGTGGACATGATATTTTGCGAGATATCAGAATCAGACATGATTTCTTGAGAGAAATTAGACGTCCTTCATTACTAGGAAGATGCTAAAGATTATGGGTGGTAGAAGAGTGCCAGCTGTAACAATATCTGGCAAACGAGCGATTAGTTTGGGTATAAAACCACCGATTGCTGATATCTCGCAAGATATCATGTCCACAGACTAGCTAATCGTGGGCTTTCGGGTTTTTATAAGCTTACAGAACTGAATGCAGTTTGGTGGAAAAAATAGGTAACAAAAGAGTCGCCTTTGTGTGGCGACTCTGATTTTGTAGTTATTCTTGTGCAAAGATAATTTTTTGATCCAAGGGAAGTTTTGCTTTCATTCCCGGACCTTGACCCAACCAGTCGTTAGGGAAGGCAAGGTAGAATGGTTCAGGATTTGGATTACGACTATGTAATGGATTCATGGCGACATAGTACATTCCGTCGGCTAACCCTCCTTGGAGCCACAGTCGTGGACCGACTTCTGGGTGACAAATTTGATACCCTAGTTCTATTCCACGGACTAAAACTTCATTGAAGTCTGGGCTCTCGGTAAACCCAAGATTCTCGATGGTTACAATGAGTAGGTTCACGGTTGTGGTAACAGGTGCAACTCGAAAAGCTTGACCTTCCACCATCGCCTTTGCCCATACCTTAACCTTCACACGTGAAAGTTTTTTAAGAAGGTCTTCCTTAGTGTCACCGCCGATTCTCACATCGACGGAGATACCAGGAAGTTGCGTAAATTCTCGAAGAACCTTCCTTATTCTCCGAACAACTTTCCCTTTCTGGCAGTATTCTATTCTTCTTCTTGCACAAAGATAGGGAATAGTCTATCAGGGCGATCTCTTGTGGGCTGTATCACCTCACCGTGTTCATCGAGTGCATAGTTACCGCGTCTTTTCGTCTCCCACGGACATTCGATAAATTCATGGATTGTCATGTTATTCAGGAACTTTTCGCCGTTTCGTCGCTCAGTATGGTTTGGTTGGTCTTGCATAATTTCAGACAAATCACTACTCCTTTTACTGATTTCCTATTGGCATAATACTATATATATTAAATTTGTCTAAGGTTGGGCTTTTGGTTTTTAAATAGCGAAATATATGTTTTGTGATATAGTGACTTTTGAATTGAACATTTAGAAGAGGTGCCTGCTATGTTTGAGAAAATCGCAAAAATCGCTGCTAAGCTTTACTCGGGTAGGGATTGGCACAAGCTTTCGCAAGAGGAGAGAGGCTTGGTGAAGTCACTGGAAGAATCAGGACTTATCACCCTTAATAGTCCGGCAAATGGCTTTGTGGGTAGAGTGGCCTAAATTCCCCGACAGAAGTCTCGACTTCTGTCGGGCTTTTGTTTTGATTTTCTTTGATTTGTACAAGGGAGGTTCTTGGACAATATACTAAAAACTATTAACTACAATCTAGACTAAAAACTTTTTGATATCTTTTAGGATTCTGTTGGTGAGCTTTTTGTTTTCTTTGAGCATTACTCGGGTGGCATCGTAGCCTCTACCGAGCTTCTCTATTTCCTTTTCGTCTCCTCCTGGTAGGTAAGAGTATGAAGCGCCTGCTTTTCTTATGATTCCGAATTTTTCTCCGAGGGCTAATAACTCGCCCTCTTTGGATATGCCTTCATTGTACATAAGGTCGAACTCTGTGACTTTAAACGGTGCGGCTATTTTGTTTTTGACTATCTTTACTCTGTGACGTCCTCCCATAACTTCATCGTTTTTCTTAATCTGTGCGATACGGCGGATGTCTATACGTACTGAGGTATAGAACTTCAACGCTTTTCCTCCTGTTGTTGTCTCTGGATTACCAAACATGACACCTATTTGCATACGGATTTGGTTTATAAATATTACTATAGTCTTTGATTTGGCGGTTATTGCAGTGAGCTTCCTGAGTGCTTGTGACATTAGGCGCGCTTGCTTGCCGACGTGATGCGCCCCCATGTCGCCCTCTATCTCGTCTTTTGGTGTAAGGGCTGCAACTGAGTCTATGACTATGACATCAAGCTTACCTGAACGAATTAGGCTCTCGGTGATCTCAAGTGCTTGCTCTCCTGTGTCTGGCTGAGAGATAAGGAGTTCTTCGTTTTTAACGCCGAGTTTTTCTGCATATACTGGATCCATGGCATGCTCTGCATCTATGAAGGCACACACACCGCCATTTTTCTGTGCTTCCGCTATTACGTGTAGAGAAAGGGTGGTTTTACCTGAACTTTCTGGACCGAATATTTCTATAATTCGCCCACGTGGGAGCCCTCCTATACCGAGAGCCCAATCAATACCAATTGACCCTGTATGAATTACGTCGACATCTACTCTTGGTTTGTCTCCGAGGCGCATGATTGCTTCGTCGCCGAATTTTGTTTTGATTTCGTTAATTGCGTCTTCAACTCCAGTATTGGTAGCTTTCGGCGCTTTCTTTGCTTTTTTTGTTGCCATATTTTTAGATTTAATTATGCTCCCAGTTTATTTAAGAGCGAAGCGATTAATTTATAAACTGCAGTGCAGGGAGGTCGTTAGACCGAGTCGTGAATTAGGAATTATGAATAAGGAATTATGTTAAATATTTATAGGATAAGTATACACTAGGTTTTGGGCGTTTTTGGCAAGTATTGATATTCGGCGAAAATATAGAAAACCACGTGCAGGTGCAGCCTGCACGTGGTTTTCTGTTCTCCTAAAAGCTACTCTAGTTGTATACAAGCTCAAGAACCTCTTTTGTTTCTATACCAAACCGATCTTCTGCTCGTATAGTGACTATATTGTATCCTTTGGATAGTAATATCTTTTCTTTAAACGCCCCGCTTTCATCTATGTAGATTTGTCTATCATTTAAGCTGATACTCGATATGTTTTTCGCTGCGCCAGATATCTCTACTAGGGAAGATGTGAACACATCACCGCTTTGTGGTTCTGATATTGTTAGTACTGGTCCAGTTACCAAGTTTTGCATCTGGAAGTACGTGTACCCAAGTATGCCGAGTAAAAGGAGGATAAATATTACAGTTTTTATGTTTGCTCGTTTGATCAGGGTCATTAGGAGTGGTTATAAAGTTCAAATTAATTGGTAAGTTGGTAAAGAAGTTTATGGGTTACTTAACAACGCCTTTGGGCGCGATTTCTTCTGAGGAATCGTCGTCATCTTCATATAATTCTTCCTCTTCAGATGGGAGTTCGTCACCTGTCCCGTTAGAAGTAGACTCGTCAGAGTCGTCAGTTCTAACGGGATCGGTTTCGTCAACGTCGTCTCCGGACGTGATTTCTTCTGAGAAATCATCGTGGTCGTCAAGAACCTCACGTGGTTTTGAGCCGTTTGCTGGGCCTATTACTCCTCTGTCTTCAAGCATATCCATTAAGCGTGCTGCACGAGCATAACCTACACGCAACTTTCGTTGTAGGTATGATGTTGAGGCTTTTCCTGCTTCGATAATTACGCGATATGCGTCGTCGTACAGAGCATCTTCTTGCTCATCTTGATCATCGAGAGTTGCGGAGAACATGGCAGGGTCTCCACTGGTTTCAGTGAAATCTATTTCACTTGGTAATTCATTTTCGTAACTCTTAATCAAGAACGAAGACACTTTCTTTAATTCTGTTTCTGTTATAAATGGAGATTGTATTCGTAGTGGTTTAGACATTTCTCCTGAAAGGAAGAGCATATCTCCTGCACCAAGAAGCTTCTCTGCACCTCCTGTGTCGAGAATGGTTCGTGAGTCTATCTGCGAAGATACTTGTAAGGCGATGCGTGTTGGTATGTTGGCTTTAATAAGTCCTGTAATAACCTGCACTGAAGGCCTTTGTGTTGAAAGTATTAAATGAATTCCTACTGCACGACTCATTTGTGCAAGACGTACTATGGCACTCTCGAGCTCTCGTGGATATGCTTGCATTATGTCTGCAAGCTCGTCGATAATAAGTACAATATACGGCATTGGTTCTGGTACCTCGTCTTCTGGCAAGTCTTTGTCGACTGATGGCGCGACTATGTTCTTGTGATAAGAAGATATGTCTCGCACTGAGGCTTCTTCTAATATGTCGTAGCGCCTATCCATCTCATTTGCGAGCCATTTGAGGGCTAAGATAGTCTTCTTAGCATTAGTTATTACAGGAGTGAGTAGGTGTGGAATGTTTTTGTATAGAGTTAATTCGACACGTTTTGGATCAACTAAGATAAGTCGCATGTCTTGTGGTGACTTGCGGTAGATAAGTGACATAACTACATTGTGAATCATGACTGATTTACCTGATCCAGTTGCTCCGGCAATAAGAAGGTGAGGCATCTTCGCTAAATCATAGAAATGTGAGTTACCGACAATGTCGCGGCCGAGACCTATGAGCAGTGACTTATCTGAGTTCTGGTACTCATCATTTGCTAATAGGGAAGCGAGTCCTACCATAGCTTTAGACTTGTTTGGTATTTCAATGCCAACGAGTGACTTGCCTGGTATTGGTGCTTCTATGCGTACTGGATATGCTGCGAGTGCGAGCTCTAGATTGTTTTGAAGTGTGAGAATTTTAGAAAGTCTAACTCCTTCGGCTGGTTTGAGTGTGTAGCGAGTTACTGTCGGACCGATAGAAACTTCATCCATCTCTACTTGTATGCCAAAGTTTTGTAGCGTGCGTTTTATGATGTTGGCATTTGCTTTTACGTCTCCCACGTCTGGCTTTCCTTTATCCTTTTCAAGTAGTGACAGGGGAGGGGGAGTGTACTCTCCAAACGATGCATATGTATTTATTTTAGGATCTTTTTTGCCGAAACCGAGTAGACCTTTTAATCCACCAGCGCCTTCTTCTTCGTCTTCAGTTTCTTCTTCGTCGTATTCCTCCTCCTCTGCATCTTCATCGCCTCCGGGCGCGATTTCTTGCGAGAAATCGTCATCTTCTTCGTACGCTTCTTCCTCGGCGTCATCCTCGTAGTATTTCTCCTCTTCAGTATCTTTTCGTTTGAAGACATTCAAGAATGAAAAACTTGGCAGGAAGTCGAACATAATAACAAGAGACAATATAATAAGCACAACGAGCATAAGTACAGATGCATATACATCGAGTAATGCAACAATAGGGGACGATACGAAACCTCCTATTATTCCAGCACTTCCTTTAAATGCTATATCTATAATTCCTAAACTTGAGAGTATAAATACTCCTGCGCTCACGTTCTTTAGTGTGCCGTATGCATGTTCGTATGAACGAAAGAATGAAATTGCTATGAAAAATAGAACGATAGGTAATAAGAAGTATCCAACACCAAAGAGAGTGGAGAGACTGTTGAATGTAGCTCGCCCTGCTATACCTGCGATATTAAATGCGGACAGTATAAAAAAGAGTGTGATAAATAGGAATACGATACCCCAAATACCACGTACAGTTTCTTCTTTCAGGTCTTCAAATATGTTACTAATTGCAAGATCTTTTTTATTTCCTTTTTTCTTTTTTTTAGCCATGTCTTAGATTTTATTGTGAATGTAGTGAATTAGAAAATCTTAGACCCACCTAAAGTTTTTGCTTTTTTACTCGCAAAAAATTTGGAGGGTACGCTGATTTCTATCAATAATAACATAACTAGGCAGTATAAAGCTGTGGGAAAGCCCCTGATTGCGTGGCTACCGATTTGTTCAAGAGTGAAGCGAGTCGTAAATCAGGGGCTTTGGGTTATGTAGAAGCTTATATTCAATACATAACCAAGGACAACCCTTGGTTATGTATTTGGCGGTCGGACCGCCAAATGGATGACATTTTTGTGTATGTGTTTTGTAATGATTTTGCCTATTGTACTTTTGGATGTCCTATATATAATGGACATAAGTTAATATGTCTTTAAAAAAGATAAAAGACATGATAAGAGACAAGACGAAAGACACTTCTAAGACATGTCTTTAAGACATAAATAATGTCCTTATGGTTAATAAAAAGAACAAGCAGCTACAATCGCCAACATATTCATACGGAAAGACTGGGTTTGACGTCAGTGTGCACAGCCCTTTTGGAGATAATTATGCAGGTGCTCATGCGTACGAAAAAACAGAGAAAATTATTATCGCACTCCACCTTGTTACAAACTCTGTCCCTGAGAAAGAGTCCGTTAGAAATACTGTAAGAGACAAATCAATTTGTATTCTATCAGACATACTTCAACTTCGATCTGGTTTTAAATCTGCTGGGTCTTATAGGGTTGATAATGTTGTCGCATCTATATATGAAGTCATGTCTCTGCTCGACATTCTACATGTTGCGGGATTTGTATCGGATATG
>VAPL010936314.1_pt1 | contig 13381 bp, 9 predicted proteins | sample 3395061 | NCBI WGS metagenome assembly VAPL01 (sample SAMN08290444, study PRJNA428436) | hydrothermal vent metagenome | isolation source: Deep-sea hydrothermal vent chimney 2 | place: Pacific Ocean: Juan De Fuca Ridge | depth 2182 m m | reverse complement strand
GTAGGCGCGAGTGGACTCGAACCACCGACCCCCACCATGTCAAGGTGGTGCTCTAACCAGCTGAGCTACGCGCCTAAAATTAACAGCCGGGGAAGATACCACGAGTCTCAACACAACTCAAGCCTTCGTTTGAAATTTTGTTATCAAACACGAACAATCGAACAAATCTTCATCATCACGTCCACTTTTCGAGCAATTACCCCCCATTATTTGGATCAAGCCGTTAACAAAATCATAGCTTTTGAGCATGATGTGTTAACGCCGTTGATCAATTCAACCGTAAGTGACGCGGCAACAAAACGACGGCTCATTGTATAGGGAGCGATAGAAGGCTCAGCTAGATTTTCGCCGTACGGATGGTATAAAACCTTTTTTTGAAAGAAAGCTAAACGCGTTCGGTTAAGTTCAATTTGTTCAACGTCATCACCTTTAGTGAGCAAAAAACATACACTCTGTTTCATCATTTTGCCACATAAACCTCCTCCATAATGATCCCACTAAATTCAGTTCATCAGCATGATGACCGATTTATGCTTCCGGGAGGCTTTATAATGGATAACAAACACTCTAAATTTAACGAGGATAAATCAATGTCGACACAACAACGCCGGGCACAAGAGTACCTGGAACGCATTTTTCAGTCTCAGGATTTAGCGACACTGCAGCAACGGCTGCAACCCAAAACAAGCGACCCGGCCCCTAGCATTCCACGTAACCCACGCATTACCGAAAAAGCGCTGGCAAAACGTTGGCAAGTATTAGCGGTGTCTGAATCGATTCAGGAACAACTGCTAGACCCGCAAACCGACCGTCAAAAAGATGACTATCAGCGTAACATTGAAAATTTTATCGGTACCGTTAAATTACCGGTGGGCATTGCCGGTCCGCTGCGTATCAATGGGCTGTTTGCCCAAGGTGATTATTATCTGCCGTTAGCCACCAGTGAAGCCGCCTTAGTGGCCTCTTATAGTCGCGGTGCCACCCTGATCAGTAAAGCCGGCGGATGTGCCGCCATGTTATTGAGTGAAGGAGTTAGCCGCGCACCAGGGTTTGCATTTAAAACGCTGGCCGAAGCCGGTGCTTTTGTCGCTTGGGTGGTGGGTGAACTTGAACCGTTTAAAAACATTGCCGAATCCACCAGCCGGTTTGTTCAATGGCAGGATATGCGTCTCACGGTGGAAGGTAACCACGTATATCTTAATTTTGAATATCGTACCGGTGATGCCGCCGGTCAAAATATGGTAACCATTGCCACCCACGCCATTTGCCAATATATCAAACAAAACAGTCCCGTTCCCATCGAATATTCGTTCATTGAAGCCAACCTGTCGGGTGATAAAAAAGCCAGCGCACAATCGTTTCAATCCGTGCGAGGCAAAAAAGTCACCGCTGAAATAACCCTCTCTTCGGCGCTGGTGCATCAAGTATTGCACACCACTCCGCAAAGAATGGTGGACTATTGGCGCATGTCAGCCATCGGTGGTGTACTCAGTGGCACTATCGGTGTTCAAGGTCACTATGCCAATGGTTTAGCGGCACTCTATATTGCTTGCGGTCAAGATGCCGCTTGTGTCTCAGAATCAGCCGTCGGGGTAACGCGGTTTGAATTAACGAAGGCCGGTGACTTATACGCCGCCGTGACCTTGCCTAATCTTATTGTGGGTACGGTGGGTGGCGGGACCGGCTTACCAAGCCAACGTGCCTGCTTGGAGATCATGGGGTTGGCTGGCACCGGTAAAGCACAAGCCTTGGCGGAAGTCAGCGCCGCCCTGGTCTTGGCCGGAGAGTTATCAATTATCGGTGCTTTATGTGCGGACCATTTCACCCGCGCCCATCAACAATTAGCCCGAGGTTAATCGCAAATGATGGCGATCATTAGCCGCAATCGCTGGTGGATTTATCAGCGGGAACGTTTTCCCATTGTCGCCCATGCTCCCTTAGTCGCGGCCTTTAGCTTTTCTGCCCTGTGTTTTTCCTCACTATTGCGTGGCGATATTGCTCTGCCCGGACTCATACCCGCCCTCGTCGCTTTTATCAGCGCTTTATTGTTTTTTTTATTGCTGCGTATTGCCGATGAATTCAAAGACTTTGAAGAAGATTGTCGTTATCGCCCATATCGCCCCGTCCCTCGTGGCTTGGTGACATTAAACGAACTGGCGATCATTGCCATTGCCGCTTTACTGATACAGCTCGTACTTGCCCTCTGGTTAACCACCAACCTGATCCTTATATTGCTGCTGGTCTGGGGCTATCTCGCGCTCATGAGCAAAGAATTTTTTATCCATGATTGGCTCAAAAAACGCCCGATGATGTATATGCTGAGTCACATGTTAATTATGCCACTGATTGATCTTTACGCCACCGCCTGCGATTGGTTGCTCGCCGGTGAAGGCCTGCCAGCCGGATTATATTGGTTTCTTCTGGTCAGTTTTTTCAATGGCATGGTCATCGAAATTGGTCGTAAAATACGTAGCCCAAACGACGAGGAACCTGGGGTGGAAACTTATACGGCCTTATGGGGCCAACAACGCGCCGTTATTGCCTGGTTGAGTGCATTACTGTTAACCACAGCTTGTGCGCTCATGGCGGCCTGGCAAATTGACTTTTTGCTACCAGCGGTTTTATTAATGATGAGTTTATTATTTATCGCCGGCGCGCTGAGTTTAGCTTTTGTTAAACAAGCCACTTCCTCACTGGCTAAAAAATTTGAGCTGGTATCGGGTATCTGGACCTTATTAATGTATTTATCACTGGGTGTGGTGCCACTCGTTTGGAGTCAAGCATGAACTATATTCAATATCCCACCGATCAGAATGAGCTTAGCTTGTTCGGAGGTAAAGCGAGCGCCCTGGCAAAACTCCATCACCCGAGCCTGCCTATTCCACCTTGGTTTGTCTTATCTCCTCCGGCGTTAACCGCTTGTTTAACCAAAGCCCAGCAAACGGCCTGGAAAAATGCCACATCGAGCGCACAATTTCACGACATCATCGCCGCACTGACGGTGAATGGCCCCGTATTGACAGAACTGCAAACGGCCATTGCCCAACTTTGCCCCGACGGTCAACGTGTCGCTGTGCGATCATCGGCGGTGGAAGAAGATAGCCGACAACATTCGTTTGCCGGACAATTAGAGAGTTTTTTATTTGTCGAGCCTCATGACATCGCAAAACGCCTTGTGGATGTCTGGCGTTCTGGCTTTAGCGAACGCGTCTTACTTTATCGACAAGAAGCCGGTCTGCCGATCACACCACAAACCCCGGCGGTACTGGTACAACAAATGGTAAACGCCGATAGCTCGGGAGTAGCGTTTGCCGCCGACCCGGTGAGCGGTCAACGTTCAGTCTCTGTCGTCGGCGCGCTCTATGGGCTTGGCACCGCCCTGGTTTCCGGTGAAGCCGACGCCGATACCTTTCACGTTAATCAACACAACGCCATTATAAAACGGGATATTGTCAAAAAAACCACCAGGCACCGTTTTGATAAAAATCAACCGGAGGGCGTCAGTGCCCAGCCGGTCGCCACAGATAAAATCAACCAAGCCGCGCTGAGTGATATCCAGATCCGCGAAGTAACCGCTTTAGTACGTGCCACCAGCCAAGTATTTGCCCACCCTCAGGACATCGAATGGGCCTATCAACATCGGCAACTCTACTTATTGCAATCTCGTCCGATCACCTCACTGCGCGATATCGCTGACCCCGATGCGGAATTGAATATTTGGGATAACAGCAATATCGTCGAAAGTTATGGCGGTGTGACTACCCCATTAACCTTTACTTTTGCCAGTAAAGCCTATCAAGAAGTCTATCGTCAATTTTGCCGAATTTTAAAAGTCCCGAGTAAAACCATTAACGCCAATGATAACACCTATCGCCGTATGCTGGGCTTAATCCGTGGCCGAGTGTACTATAATATGCTCGCCTGGTATCGGGTATTAGCGATGTTGCCGGGCTTTACTTTTAATCGCCGTTTTATGGAACAAATGATGGGCGTTAAGCAAGGCCTGCCAGAGGACATTGCCCAGCAATTGAATCGCGCTGGGAGTGGCGATAAATTACTCGACGCATTCAACTTACTGAGAATGTTCAGCGGTTTAATCAGCAATCACTGGAAACTCACTAAAACAATAGAGCGTTTTTACCAACGGTTAAATAACGCCTTAGATAGCCATGGCAAAACCCTATCCGAGATGAGACCCGATGAGTTGTGCCAGCATTATCATGCCTTGGAAAACCAATTGCTCACCCGCTGGGACGCACCTCTCATTAATGATTTTTTTGCCATGATCTTCCATGGTGTACTGCGCAAGCTCTCCACCCGTTGGTGTCACGACAGCCATGACACGCTACATAATGATTTGCTCTGTGGTGAAGGCGGGATGATCAGTGCAGAACCGGCGAAACGCGTCTGTGAAATGGCGCAAACCATCGCCACGGACCCGGCACTAATAGAAATACTCACCGAAGGATCACTGGACATTATCCATCAGGCGATTGAAAATCATGCCGCTTTTTATGATCAATATCAAGCCTACTTGGAAAAATTTGGGGATCGTTGTTTAGATGAATTGAAACTGGAAAGCCTCAGTTTACACGATGACCCTATGTTATTGTTAAGGTCAGTCGGGCAATTGGCACAACGCATTCATCAAGAACCCGTCAACCCAGTGAAAAATATCGAAATCGATATTCGTCGTCGTGCCGAAAGCCAAGTCAATGAGGCCTTGCAAGCACAACGTATTAAATATCACCTCTTTCAATGGATTTTAAAAAATGCTCGCCATCGGGTACGGGATCGTGAAAATCTACGCTTTGAGCGCACGCGATTGTTTGGTCATATTCGTCGGCTTTTTGTTGCGTTAAGCAAACACTTTTCCGCCCTCGATATGATCCATACACCAACCGATATTTTTTATCTCGAAGTGGATGAGATCATGGGCATAGTTGAAGGAACCACCAGCACCACAAATCTAAAAGCGTTAATTGCCATCCGCCGTGAAGAGTTTCAAAATTATCAAACCCAACCCGCCCCCGCCGATCGTTTTGAAACCTATGGCATGGTTCATCAAGGTAATGCTTTTCAAGACGATGCCATCAGCACAGAAACGCCTCATGAAGCATTCACCGGCATTGCTTGTTGCCCAGGAATCGTGCGCGGCCCCGTCCGAGTGATTAGCGATCCACGTCAAGCCATCCTGAAAGCCGGCGAAATTCTCGTGGCAGAACGGACGGACCCCGGCTGGATCATGTTATTCCCGACAGCTTCCGCGTTGTTAATTGAACGAGGCAGCTTGTTATCTCACTCCGCCATTGTGGCCCGTGAAATGGGCATTCCCGCCATCGTTTCCATTAGCCGTATCACTCGTCATTTAAAAGATGGTGATTGGGTGGAAATGGATGGTAGCCGTGGATCGATTAAACGCATTGAACCTGCTCAATAGGGAGCTCACCATGTCCCATGAAACCGTATCCAGAAAAATTGAATCCAGCGAAATTGTCAAGCGTGCTGATTTTTCCCAAATTCGTTATGCGCAATGCTGGGAAGATGCCGACATTTTGCTTGATGGCTTAGCGATCCAAGCTGGCGACACCTGCCTCAGCATTGCATCGGCGGGTGATAATGCCTTAGCTATGTTATGCCGTGAGGCGGGGCGCGTCATTGCGTTAGATCTGAATCCAGCGCAACTGGCCTGCCTTGAGCTTCGTATCGCCGCTTATCGATGTTTGGATCACCCTGAGTTATTGCAACTGATGGGATCTCGCCCCAGCGACAAACGCCGAACCCTCTATGAAAAATGTCACTCGGCCTTGTCTAAAGATGCCCGCCGATTTTGGGAGGCCCATGGCACTGAAATTGATCACGGCATCGGCGGGGCGGGAAAATTTGAGCGTTATTTTTCACTGTTCAGACGACGAATTTTGCCTTTAGTCCATGGTCGTCAACGCATCACCCAGTTGTTAGCCGGCGGTGATCAGGTACAACGGGAGACGTTCTACGACCAGCAGTGGAATCACTGGCGTTGGCGAGCCTTATTTAAGATATTTTTTTCCCGGTTTGTGATGGGCCGTATGGGACGTGATCCGAGTTTTTTTCAATATGTGGAAGGCGATGTGGCCAATCAGATTCTTAAACACACGCATTACGCGCTCACTGCACTCAATCCCGCTGACAACCCCTATTTGCAATGGATTCTCACTGGCCAACACCGCACCGCCCTACCGTTGGCTTTACGAGAGGAGAATTTCGATACCATTCGTGAGCGTCTTGATCATATCGAGTGGCATTTATTGTCGGTTGAAGCCTATCTTGAGCAACATCAAGGAATGCCGATTCATCGCTACAATCTCAGTGATATTTTCGAATATATGTCTAAAGAAAATTATCACCGCTTGTTACAGCGACTCATTGACGCGGCAGCGCCTCAGGCACGACTCGCTTATTGGAATATGTTAGTGCCACGCCACCGCCCTGAATTTATGGCACAAAAATTACAACCACTCACCGCCTTAAGCCAACAACTTTATGCATGCGACAAAGCTTTTTTTTATATGGCGTTTATTGTGGAAGAAGTCATATGATTAGACGCCAACACAAACTCAACGCTTCAGCACAGGCAATGCAAGATGTCAATTAACCCCTGGTTAGGGATCACAATTATCATTGGCAGTTTACTGGTATTATTTGCTGCACTGCGTTTTTATCAACATCGATTTTCACCTCACCCAGAACTGGTACGCAAACTATTGCATATCATCATGGGGGGGATGACACTCAGCTTTCCGTGGATATTTCATGAAAACTGGCCCGTGTTGCTACTCGCAAGCGTAACCATCCTCAGTTTATTATTACTCAGGCACGTCAAAAAACTTAAAAAACAATGGGGAGATGTGATTCATGGGATCTCACGCCAATCCTCCGGAGAAATTTATTTTCCGGCGGCGGTGGCCATTCTTTTTGTTTTGGCTAAAGGAGATGCCTTGCTGTTTTGTATTCCCATCCTCATTTTAACCTTGGCCGATGCATTGGCCGCACTGGTTGGCGTGTATTATGGAAAATACCATTACGCCACCGCCGAAGGAACGAAAAGCTTTGAAGGCTCTCTGGCATTTTTTACCATTGCTTTTTTAAGCATTCACATCCCATTATTACTCTTCAGCGACGTAGGTCGTGTCGAAACCTTGCTCATTGGTTTAATCATGGGTATTTTAATCATGTTATTTGAAGCCATCGCTTGGCGAGGTTTAGATAATTTGTTTATTCCCCTAGGGGCTTTTGTACTACTCAAAGCCTACATCCCCATGGAAAGTGAATTACTGTTCACTCGCTTAGTGGTCATTTGTCTATTAATTGTGCTTTTTTATCAGGTACGACGACGCACGACACTCGATGACAGTGCTATGTTAGGCGCGGCATTAGTGGCCTATGTGAGTTGGGCAATCGGTGGTATATCCTGGTTATTACCACCGCTGGTTATGCTGATCGCTTATTCGCTATTCAATGCCCACTCCACCCTCAAAGAACAATCAGCTCATAGCATTTACGCCGTCGTCAGTGTCAGTTTGCCGGGATTGATATGGTTGTTTTTTGCCAAAAGTTTGCAACAGCCAGATTTCATCTATCCGTATACGATTAGCTACGCCGCGCAGCTAGCCATTATCGGTGTGGCTCACATTAAGTTTACTGAATCGGCTATCACAAACCGCGCACTACTCACTCGCACCACCCTGCAAAGTTGGGGTCTGATAATCATACCGTTTATGGTGTCACATGCCAATGGTTGGACGATCATCCTGCTGGCCACGAGCGCACTGTGCTTGATTACCCTCGCCGCCTTTATTTTTTTACGCTGGCAACCCCACATCAGCGACTGTCCAACCGATAGCCCGCGCTGGTGGCGTCAAACCAGTGTAGCAACACTGGTTTCGATACTAAGTTTGACACCACTTTATTTATTTAACGGATTATGATGCACTTAATAGAAATTAACCCAACCAATCATTTAGACCCTTTTTTGAATCATCACTTGTATGCAGATTTTGACCCAGACAGCTTAATTCAGCAAGGCCCAGACACCCATTGGTTAGTCGTTGATAACAACGATCATGCCTTGGCACGTTGCTCGCTGTGGTGGCAACAAGTCCCGGCTTATCCAGCCCAACAGCTCGGTATGATCGGACATTTCGCCGCAGAAAACAGCGCCGCCGCCCAACAGCTATTACAACAGGCCTGTCAACAGCTCAAGCAACAGGGTTGCTCCATGGCAGTCGGCCCGATGGATGGCAATACCTGGCGTCGTTATCGCTGGATCAGTCAACGTGGTAATGAGCCCTCTTTTTTTCTCGAACCGGATAATCCGGATAGCTATCCGTTCTATTTTCTAGAAAATGGCTTTGTCGTAATGGCTGAATATAGTTCTGCCTTAAACAGCGATTTAACTATTGAGAATGACCGCATCAAACAATTCCGCCAACATGCACAACAAAAAGGGATTCAATTTCGTCCGTTATCCATGGAAATATTCGAAGACGAATTACGACGGATTTATGAATTATCATTGGCGAGTTTTCAAGATAATTTCCTGTACACACCGATATCACAAACTGATTTTTTTAGCTTATATACACGTATAAAACCTTATATACAACCCGAACTCACGTGGCTAGCCGAACAAAATGGCCAACTCCTTGGTTATTTATTTGGGCTGTCTGACCTGGCTCAAGCAGAACGGGGTCAAACCATCGACACCCTCATTATAAAAACAGTCGCCGTCAACCCAACGCAGCGCCGGGCAGGCTTAGGGGCTTTATTAGTCACTGAGATCCAACGGCATGCCCATGACTTAGGTTATCGTCGAGCAATTCATGCGCTAATGCACCACACCAATTATTCACGCCACATCAGCCATCACTGCGCCTCTACCATGCGGAAATATGCACTATACCAACGACGATTATGAATATCGCAGCCATTCTTCAACAACAAGTCATGCATCGCCCCAAGGCTATCGCGATCATCGATTCTTACCGTAAACAAGAACGACGCTGTCAATTTTCCGAACTAGAGCAAGCCAGTGCCCAAGCCGCCCATTTGCTGCAACAAAGCGGATTGCAAACGGGCGATACGATATTAGTCTTCCAACCCGTTTCCATGGAGCTTTATGTCGCCCTTATCGCGCTATTTCGCTTGGGATTGGTCGCCATGTTTGTTGATCCTTCGGCGGGCCGTCAACATATCGCACATTGTTGTCAACTCAGCCCACCTAAAGCGTTAATTGGTAGTACTAAGGCGCACCTATTAAGGCTACTCAGTCCGGCATTACGCCGCATTCCCATCAAATACGTTATCGGTTACTCCGTGCCTGGCGCAATCAATTGGCGAAAAGCAAGCCGACTGACACCTCTTTCAACAATTGTGCACCGCGCCCCGAAAGACCCCGCCTTGATCACATTTACCAGCGGTAGCACCGGCCAACCTAAAGGGGCGGTACGGAGTCATGGATTTTTAATCGCGCAACACCAGGCACTAGAGCAAAGCCTTTCCTTGCAAGCCGGAGAAATCGATTTAAGCACATTACCAATTTTTGTATTGGCTAATCTTGCCTCGGGTGTGACGAGTTTAATTCCCGATACTGACCTACGCCGACCCGCCATCATTGATGCCGCTTCCGTCATGCAACAAATCATTAAAATAAAACCCGAACGATGCGCCGCCTCTCCGGCCTTTTATGAGTGTCTTATCAACGATTGCACAACTAACAAGCAAACGCTCGCTAACTTTCGCCAAATATATACCGGTGGTGCGCCCGTCTTTCCTAAATTGCTGGCTCAACTGCAGCAATTGGCACCACAAGCCCAGGTGGTGGCGGTATACGGTTCCACCGAAGCAGAACCCATCGCCCATATTCGTTTTAGTGAAATGACGGAAGATGATCTGCAAGCCATGATCGGTGGCAAAGGTTTGCTCACAGGGCAGCCCGTGCCGCCCATTTCTTTAAAAATTATCCCCATCCAATGGGGTCAAACCCTCGGCCCTTTTACCACCAATGAATTTAATAACATCACGCTGGCTGGCGGTCAAATCGGGGAAATCGTGGTACACGGTGATCACGTTCTGCACGGATATTTACACGAAAAAGGCAATGCAGAAACAAAATTTGATGTGGCCAATCAGCGCTGGCATCGTACCGGTGACGCAGGGTATTTAGATGAAGATGGCCGACTCTGGCTACTGGGCCGCTGCGCTGCACGTATTGAAGACAGTCACGGTGTGTTATATCCATTTACTGTTGAATGTGCGGCGTATCAACAAACAGGCGTCCACCGCGCCGCCATCATCGCCCATCATAATAAACGTCTGTTGGTTATCGAAGCTCAAAAAAATATCCAACCTGACATGAACATACTCAATAAAACATTGCTATGGGCCAAACTCGACGAAATACACCTCATGGATAAAATCCCCATGGACAAAAGGCATAATGCCAAAGTTGATTATCCGGCCTTGCAGTTAACATTAAACCGTACCATGAAAAAACGCGGTTAAATTTGATTCAGGTTGGTTAATATTATTTTTCAGCCTTGTTAACAGCCGATGTTGTCACGGTTATCTAAGCGACAGATAAAATAACCAGAGATTACAATAGAAAGTCATCGTGAAAAATTAACCGCAGATCCTTAAATGAGGCGAACAAGTTTCAGCCATACCATTCGCCTATTAAGTAGACTGAAAAGATCACGTTCGATTTTCAATCGGCGCACTAAATTCATTGCTCATAGACGATAGTTGCTTAATTAAAAGTCGAAACCTTAGAAATGGAAATTTAAACTAACCTCAGAGGAGAAAATCTGCATCTAAAAAATAGCAGACAGTCATATAAAATTATGTTACCTTGGCTTCTGCATGATAAAAATCAACAGTATTCATACCACTTACACTGATCTTCTCGAAATCGAAATAATTTTTCATCAGGCCTAACAAAAAAACAAATATGGGGTTCACTGATGCAATGGCAGAAGAATTTTAAAAAATTTTCTGTTTGTTAGCTGGTGTTAAAAAAATACCGAACTGAAAAACTCATAGCAAAAACAAAAAATAGGCGGCGCTAATAAAAACGCCAATGAACTTTCACTAAGCAAGACTTGGTGTATGGTATCAACACCCCTTTCCCTAAAGCACGAATACTATAATAAAGCCTTATATAGTAGATTAAATTTATTTTTTACGCATGCAAGCATGGATGCAAAATTTTTCCTGACCCTGTACAATATATACACGACAACCTAAAAAAATATCATGTTGCTCTTGGATAAATAGACACTGAATTTAGAGAATTAACATCAATATTTTGATGACAAAAATAACTATCTTGATCGATAAATTGATGTAATTCGAACTTTAAATAAAGATTAAACCATTAATTTTAAATTTTCTCTATGAACTAATTTCTCGCCCTTAAAAAATTATTTATATCCCAATACTGACAAACTAAGAGAAAAAACAACCCGAAAATTAAAGTAGACCTTGATAATTTCACAGTGAAAGCACGCTTGATCGCAGACACAGACATGATGTCATTGGTAGAGTGATTAATAATTTTTCCATCGATATATTATGGTAACGAGATGAATGCATTAAATTTCTGTCGATGTCTAGCTCGTATGTTTATTTTTTCTGCATTAGCTGTTTATGCGTCTTCTACACAGGCGCATTTAAAATGGTTCGTCGATGACCCACAGCAACCGGTAGATTTATATGGCGATGTGGTATCCTATTCGCTGGCTTGGATCGGTATTGGTGTTGCACTGATTTTAGTCGGCATTCTTATCGACAAGTTTATTCCTCAGATATCGGCGCTATGGCAACCGAAACGCATTGAAAAATACGCTACGTCAATTTTAGGCATGCTTGTAGGTGCTTCGCTAATTATTAGCGCACTAAATGGACATTTGTTCTCAATAAATATCAAGGATACCGGCACGCTACATACCACAATGTTGATGCTTGAGGGGTTCATCGGATTGAGTTTGATACTGGGACTGGCCGTCCGACAGGGATCAATCTTGCTAATAGGATTGTGGTTAGTCACCACGCAAACGGCCGGTCTGATACTCACATTGGAAAATCTATGGATATTGGGTGTATCCATGTTCTTTTTGCTACGAGGCCAATCAGGGTTATGCTATTTCCGTGAAGACATTTTTTCATCGTCAGACGTCGTGATCAGTCAGGCGCATGCGTTAACTTTTCTTCGGGTATTCATTGGCGCCAATTTGGTATTACTAGGTTTTAGCGAAAAAATTATGATACCTGAATTAGGTTTAGCATTTTTGCAGGAACACCCCTGGAATTTCATGAATCACCTGGGATTTTTCTGGTTCACTGACGAACTTTTTGTGTTCTCAGCCGGGGCGGTAGAAATTATCTTAGGTCTTTTTCTTATGGCAGGATGGACCGTCAGGTTAACAGCAGTGATATTAGCGGTATTTTTTCTCACCCCGCCGTTTTTTATGGGACCCGAGGAAATGATAGGTCACATTCCTCATATCTCTATCGTGGTCATGCTATTGTTATTTGGTCGGGGATACACATTTAGTTTTGCTCTTATTCGGCTGGTTGACATCTTGAAAAATGTCAAAACATCACCGGCTGATCGCTTGCAGAACCACCGCAAGCGGATGGGAGATTAATCGATTGTTGCCCGATAATCGATTTTTCCTCTGCTCAGATGATTATAATTCGGTAGACTAAATTCGACTCTCCTCAACATTATGACAAACCACATAACTGTGGTTACCCTGTTGCTTTAACTTAGCGTTTTCCGATTTGCAGCGTTAATTGGCAATAGCGGCGACTCTAATCCGATTCCATGCCTACCGATAACATTGTCTCTGTCACATTAGGAATGGGCACGGGATAATGCAGAGAAATAAAATGAAATCGAATCGCTTCTGATAACGCTGGCCTTAGAAATGAGAGCGCAATAACCTGCCGATTTCGCCTCCCATCTTCGCCCGTTCTTCCTTCACAAAAGCTCGAAATAGAACGACTATTCCCGCACTTTTTATTTATCAGAACGAACGAATACAAACCCCATCTGGACGCCAAACAGGGAAGTTAGGCATGAGGTTGAAATTAAAGCGCCTAATATTGCACCGGATTTTTGCCCGTATTTTCCATGGCCACGTGGCCATGGAAAATACGGGCAAAAAGACCCGGCAGATGGGTATTTTAATAAATGCCTCATTCCTTATTATGTACCCATTCCTTCACTGTCATATCTGGGTTTAGCAAAGCATAAGGATTCACCCTTGAGTCGGTGGACCTCGTCAGTTAAATTCTGGATTTTTTCCGATCATTTTTATTTGAAAATTGCTCAACGCCG
>VAPL010557016.1_pt1 | contig 13386 bp, 10 predicted proteins | sample 3395061 | NCBI WGS metagenome assembly VAPL01 (sample SAMN08290444, study PRJNA428436) | hydrothermal vent metagenome | isolation source: Deep-sea hydrothermal vent chimney 2 | place: Pacific Ocean: Juan De Fuca Ridge | depth 2182 m m | reverse complement strand
CATCCATGCCAGCATTGATGCCAGGCGAGCTGCCAGAACAGATTTAAACACACCTTTGCTAGCAAAAAACATGCTGTCCCGATGATCGACTGAAACCAGAATGGGTCGTTCACCCTCTTCGCGAAACAATTTGCTGTGAGCTTTGCCAGTGCGAGCAGTTACCCGCCAATCCAGATAGCGTACATCGTCACCGGGCATGTAAGGACGGACTTCATCGAACTCCATGCCTCGGCCCTTCAACCTGGAAAGTCGTTGACCAGATTGTTGCGCACGAACATGGCGTTGCGGTACTGCCAGCCGCGAACCTTGCACACTTAGGCGGATCAAAGATGATAATGAGCTGAGAACAACACCATCGCCTGGTTTTTCAGGCTGCGGTTGAAACAATTGTGCAGCATCAGAGGATACTGGTGCAACCACTTGTTATGGTACTCCGACTGTCTGAATAATCTTGGAAATGACCTGATCAGTGGTAATCCCTTCGGCTTCGGCTTCGTATGAGAGTATTAAGCGATGACGCAAAATATCGTAAGCAACGTCTTGAATATCTTCAGGGGTGACATATTCACGTTGATGCAGCCATGCACGAGCCCGCGAGCAGCGATCCAGTGCAATTGTGGCACGCGGGCTGGCACCATATTGCAATGTCTGAGCTAATTCCTGGTTATACGCACCAGGATTACGTGTTGCGGCAATCAAAGCCAATAGATAATCCTCAAGCTCTGAGGCCATATGCATTTCTAATACTTTTTGCCGCGCTGAGAGCAAAACATCCTGTGGTAATGGGGGGAATTCACTGACTGTTTTTTTGTTTTGTTGCATCGCTTCAGCACGTGCCAGTAACAATATCTCTTTTTCGTAATGTTTTTCAGGATAATCAATTTTGACGTGGAGCAGAAAACGATCCAGCTGAGCCTCAGGTAAAGGATAAGTTCCCTCTTGCTCAATTGGATTTTGGGTTGCCATTACCAAAAACAGCTCCGGCAATTTGTAGGTTTTGCGTCCAACTGTGATTTGGCGTTCACCCATCGCTTCAAGCAAGGCAGCTTGAACCTTCGCAGGTGCACGATTGATTTCGTCAGCCAGAATCAAGTTATGAAACAATGGACCTGGTTTAAACTTAAAAGTACCGTCCTGTTGCCGATAGACTTCAGTACCGGTCAAATCAGCGGGTAACAAATCTGGAGTAAACTGAACACGGTGAAAGTCGGCATCAATGCCGCGACTCATCACCTGAATGGCGCGTGTTTTTGCCAATCCTGGAGCGCCTTCAACTAGAAGATGTCCATCTGCCAGTAATGCTATCAACATGCGTTCGATCAATTTATCCTGACCAATCACATAGGTGTTTGCATAGGATTGCAATTGAAGGATTGCTTGCTGTGGTGATACGTTAGTATCAGTAAGCGTAGGTTGATTTTGTTCGACTGATGTTTCCATGTTCAGCCCTGATTCCTTAAATGTTGGTAAAACAATTGTTAATTAAATGGTAACTACTTAGCTTACCCTCTATTTTATCCAATAGCTTTGTTGAAAGTGCTCATTTATACTTATAAACTCCGTGCTTTCGCCTTGCTTTTGTATATGAGAGGGCAATCTGAGCAGCAACCATGTCAAAAAGCAAGCAAATACTGAGTTTTTCTAACCGAACTATCTCAAGAGGTGCATGGTTTTTCTATGTAACAATTGAGATTGTTTGGTAATAACTTAAGGGGTGAGGATTCAATATTACCCGAAGCCTGACTTGCCTTTTGGTTCCTCAACAGCATCAGAAAACAGTTGCATACTGAATCTATACGCCTGTTTTAGTGCCTTGTTCTCGATAATAACCAGCTTGCGATGATCCACAATCGTGACAGCGCGAAGCGCTAAAGTATATTATAATTAATCAAGTCGGACTGTATTTTTTCATCGAAAGTTCATAAAGAATGGAGAATACAATCATATACGAAAGTTTGATGCAGGATTTTTGTTGGTCTTCAAGGCGTGGTAACAGGCGCATAGCAAGCTAAGCAATTGTTTTCACAACGCAGAAGATGGACTAAAATACAAGTCAAAATTCGTATAGTATTGAAGCCTCGCCCCCTGGTTTCAAGCAACGCCCTGCGTGCCTTGTCGTTTCAACCAGTTGCGCGCACTTGCCAGGTGACGTCTGCTGATTTCGATAACATCACTAATGTTGCTGAAATGGATATAACATTTTCCATCATGTTGCTTTTCCAGGCTTTCAATGTACTGAATTGCTACCAGAGAATTACGATGAACGCGCATCAACACACCTTCAAACTCTTTCTCCAGGTTTTTGAGCGACTCAGTTGATAGTAGTTCGAGTTTGGCCGTTCTAATCACAACGTATTTTTGTTCAGCTTTAAAATAAATAATTTCCGAGACTGGAACCAGGTATACAGTATCTCTGTCCTTGACAGTTAGATGTGTTCGTTGTGAACCATTGCTGCTGTTGATTTCGGCGTTCAGATTTTGTACAGATTGAAAAACTACTGCTTTTCTTAATGCCGCATCCAGACGTTGTTGATGAACCGGTTTTAACACATAATCAATTGCGTGTGCATCAAAAGCCTGCAATGCATGTTCATCGTAGGCAGTGACTAAAATCACAGCCGGGGGGTGGTTCAGTACAGAAAGTTTTTTACAAATTTGCAGCCCATTTTTTCCAGGCATCCGAATATCCAGCAAGACCACATCGGGTCGTAGTTGCTGAGACATCTCCAGTACTTCATCGCCATTCTCAGCCTCTCCAATCACCTCAACAGCAGAACCTGATTGTTGCAACAAATGTCGAAGTCGTGTGCGTGCAGGTTTTTCGTCGTCTGCGATTAATATCTTCATTGGCTATTACTCAGTTTAGTCTGTAACTGCTCAGATTGCCCTTTATTTTGTCCAAGAGTAAGGCGAAAGCGCGGAGTTTACAGGTGTAAATGAGCACTTTCCAAACAGCGATTGGATAAAATAGAGAGTAGACTTGAGCAGTTACCTTGATTCGGAAGTCACATAAGGGATAATAATACGGGCTTGAAACCAACCATCAACGGTACTGAAAACCACCTTGCCTTCATCACCAAACCAGCCTTTTACTCTAGCCATTACATTCTCCAGTGCAATACCATGACCTTCGTTCAAGCTCTCTTGTTGCTTGTCCTGAGCCACCGAATTACGCACCATCAAGATGATTAATCGTTCACGTTTGGTTGCTGTGATTTCCACTGTACCGCCATCTGATCTGGGTTCTATGCCGTGATACACTGCGTTTTCAACCAACGGTTGTAAACTGAGCGGAGGAATATGCGCATCGCACACTGATTTATCGACATTCCATTCAACCTTCAATCGCTCACCGACACGTTGAGATTCAATGTTCAAATAACTGTGTACCAATCTCAATTCATCAGCCAGGGTGACTAATGTTTTTTGTGTATTGAGTCCGGCACGCATCAGCTCTGACAGATGCACCAACAAGTTTTCAGCCAAACCTGGATCATCATGAACAGTGCTGGCTATGGTATTGAGTGAATTGAACAGAAAATGTGGCTGAATTCGCGATTGTAGTGCTTGCAAACGCGCATTGAGTTCAGCTTGAACCTGCTGTTTCCAAAGCGATTGTACATATAAATGATAGAGCAGAATTAACGAGACAATCGAGCTTATACAGAGATTGCGCAAGTAAACAGAAGGGGTAGCGTAACCTTCATGAATGAAAATAAAATAAGACAACTCCGAATAACTCACCCAGGTAACAGCACAAGTTATCAGTTGAATAATAAAAAATGCCAAACTTACAGCAAACAAGGTTGATAACTTATTAAGCCAGTTATGGATTAAACATAACAGTGCTTGGCTTGGAAGAATAACCCAGATAATAAAAAAACAATTCACACCAACGGTTATCCAGAAATTCTGATAACTGACATAATTAGCAAGTGCTAAAATTAATGCCAGTAATTCTGCCAGCAACAACGCAATTAAAACGGCTCGCGCAGAACAGAAATCTGGCATCAACTTATAACTAATTGGCAGAGAACTTGATGTTGTTTGATGGCCCATATCAAAAAGTTTAGCAGTTCTACTCCGAATAGATACTAACTGCAACAAGGTTTTTAGAGTATTTGAGCAGTTACATTTACTTTTCTATTTTCGCTGAGTATTTCACAATAATGTCTTCTCTACCTCAGTACTAAAAATAGCTACAGCACAGGCCACTCAGAATAGAGCATACAGAGTATAATGTTGCGTTTCACAACCTTTTCTTAATTCAAAACATTGACACTATGACGCTTGCAACAGCTGATAAACCTTGGGGCGGTCGGTTTACTGAGGCCACAGATAAATTTGTAGAAACATTTACTGCTTCTGTTAGCTTTGATCAGCGCTTTGCAGAACACGATATTAAAGGCTCAATTGCGCATGCGCGCATGTTACATAAAATCGGCATATTATCGCAACGAGATATGGATGCCATTGTCAACGGGCTCAATGAAATCTTGCTGGATATACAGCGTGGTGATTTCAATTGGTCTGTTGCCTTGGAAGATGTGCATATGAACATTGAAGCGCGTTTGGTCGAACGCATCGGCGACGCAGGTAAGCGTTTACATACCGGGCGCTCACGTAATGACCAGGTTGCCACCGATATGCGTTTGTTTATGCGTGAGCAGCTTGACTACATTGTTGATAAGATTTGTTTACTTGAAAACGCATTAGTGGATTTGGCGGAGCGTGAAGCCGACACCATTATGCCTGGTTTTACTCATTTACAGGTTGCTCAACCCATCACCTTTGGTCATCACATGATGGCCTGGTATGAAATGCTGGAACGCGATAAGCAGCGATTGATTGATTGCCGAAAACGCATGAACCAAATGCCCTTGGGTGCAGCCGCTCTGGCAGGTACCAGCTACCCGATAGACAGAGCGTTTACAGCTGCTCTGCTGGGTTTTGACAGCCCAGCCAATAATTCACTGGATGCGGTGAGTGATCGGGATTTTGCAATTGAATTTACTGCAGCTGCAAGCCTGATTATGACCCATTTGTCACGTTTTTCCGAGGAACTGGTGTTGTGGTCCAGCACACAATTTGGTTTTATTGAATTACCAGATGCATTCTGTACGGGTTCTTCGATTATGCCTCAGAAAAAAAATCCTGATGTCCCAGAATTGGTGCGCGGCAAAACCGGTCGCGTGTATGGACATTTAATGGCATTGTTAACCTTAATGAAAAGTCAACCATTGGCCTATAACAAAGATAACCAGGAAGACAAGGAACCATTGTTTGATACGGTTGATACTGTTATTAACTCATTACACGCTTTTGGTCACATGATGCCCAATTTGCAAACAAACCGGGACCGCATGTATCAAGCCGCTCAACAAGGTTTTTCCACAGCCACCGATCTGGCTGATTATCTGGTGCGCAAAGGCGTTGCGTTTCGTGACGCACATGAGGTGGTCGGGCAAGCCGTTCGCATCGCGATTGATTCCAGCAGAGATCTGCCAAATTTATCACTGAGTGAATTACAACAATTATCCGCAGTGATTGATGAAGATGTATTTTCTATCCTGACAGTTGAGGGCTCTGTTGCCTCTAGAAACCATCTTGGAGGAACCTCTCCAGAACAGGTTCGCTTAGCCGTGTATAATGCAAGAAAGAACTTGCAAATATCGTAACGACTCAGCTTACCTTCTAAGTACCTGAGCATAATTAATTTAATAATTTTGCGCAGGATTTTTTTTCATCTTCAAGGCGTAACAGCAGGCGCATAGTGAGCCATGTAACTGTTGTTGCAACGCCGAAGATGAGAAAAAGACCAGTAAACTGTTAAATTAATTATGCTCAGGTACTTATTGTGTCCAATAGCTGTGCTGAAAGTGCTCATTTACACCTGTAAACTCCCCGCTTTCGCCTTATTCTTGTACATGAGAAGGTACTGAGCAGTTACTAAATATCATCATAGGTGAATAGTCATGGCTGACTCGCTAGATCCATCAATTGCAATGGCAACTTTAAACCAGCTTCCTCTGGCAGTGGTCATTGTGGAAGATCAACGAATCATCTGGACAAACCAGAAGTTCCGCGAAATTAGTGGCTATGACGATACACAATTGCTGGGAATCTCCCTGAGGCAATGCGAAGATGAGTACTTGTCAAAGCTGTTTAATAATGATGGAACAACTTTGTCCGTTGAGATGTCAGGACAACAACAGTTTTCACCTGAATCATTCTCCTTGCTTGATAATAAAGAAGCCTATGTATTCAAGGATGTCACGCAACAGTGCCAGTATGAAGAGCAAGTCAAACAACTAAAGCCCAAAGATAGTGCCACCGGTTTGTATAACAAACGAATTATTCTTGAAAACCTGGCGAGTCAGGTCACCCGCAGTCGACGTTATGGAAATCCACTTGCGCTACTCCGACTCTCGATTTCAGGTTGTGAACCTGTGGATACCGTAATCCGCATGAAAGCGGTTGCTGAGCAATTAAAGGATCGCTTACGCTGGGCGGATTGTCTGGGAACACTTGATGAAAACAGCATTTTGATTATTTTGCCGGAAACCTGTCTGGAAGAAGCCAGAGAACTCGCAGCAAAGCTGCTTAATGACAGAGCCATTGCTTCTGATGGCTGTAGTATTCAATTTGGAATTACTGCGTGGCAGAAAGGTGACGATCCAACCAGAATGTTGGCAAATGTTGAGGAGAATCAGGATGTGTCAACAATGGCATTACTTTCCTGATTAGAAGCGAGGATTTAATACCTCGCTGGATTTTGATTTACTTTTTGGTTTCCACAAAAGCACTAATAAAATAGTTACATAGCCCTGTTATTAGCTCTCCTGTGAAACCACAATTCTACGTCAAATTTTCAGAAGTTATTAAATTCTCACTCCTTAGTCATTCAAATCGAAACATCAGTGATATTTTATAGACACTCCAAATTGATCCGTAAGCATAAGTAAGTACTTATAACTACGTTCTATTTCCTCTGGGACAAATAAAAAAAGCAACCCGGAAAACATCCGATTTGCCTTTTTTCTTCGTATTGGTAGAGTTGTAGGTTGTCGCTAATCAGGTAGATTGATGGAGCAGATTACTAAGGTGACTCGCAATCAATAACATACCCATCCTGCTTGTCTTTTTATCTGTTTTCGGTGTTGCAGCTTCGGTTACATAGCCCGCTATACGCCCTACGTTGCGCCTTGAAAACAGACAAAAATGCTGTGCAATATCGGTTGTTATTGATTGCGAGTTAACTAAATTGTGTTCCGTCAAACCATCTAAAGCGCCTCATCACCTATTTCACCCGTTCGAATTCGAATGACTTGTTCAAGTGGCGTAACAAAAATCTTTCCATCACCAATTTTTCCAGTATTGGCAGCCTGAATGATTGCCTCAATCACGCGATCAACCTGGTCATCGGAAGCCGCTATTTCCAATTTTACTTTGGGTAAAAAATCCACAACATATTCAGCGCCACGATACAGCTCTGTATGGCCTTTCTGACGACCAAAACCTTTGACTTCGGTTGCAGTCATACCTAACATGCCTATTTCCGACAACGCTTCACGCACATCGTCTAATTTAAATGGTTTTATAATTGCTGTTATCAGTTTCACGATAATTCCTCTTGTCTGTATTCAACTTATTTGTATCTGGAATCATTAAGTACCTGATCATCATTAATTTAACATTTTACTGGTCTTTTTTCTCATCTTCGGCGTTGTGACAACAGTTACATTGCTCACTAGAGCTAAGTTGTTGCGCCTTGAAGATGAAAAAAAACTTGCGCAAAATTGTTAAATTAATTACGCCCAAGTACTTATCACTGAGTGATTCAGAAAAATGCTATTAATTCAGCACGACCTATACCACTCAGTTTGATTAATTGGGTATCACTTATTTGTTACCAAATTCTGGATAAGCCTCCATACCACATTCAGAATAATCAACACCTTGATATTCTTCTTCCTGGGAAACCCGTATTCCTATTACCAGCTTAATGATGTACCAAGTAATAAAGCTGCAAACAAACACAAACGCAAAGATAGTACCGATACCAATTAATTGATTAACAAATGATGCCTCGTCATTGGTCAACGGAACCGCTAGCAATCCCCATATGCCCACAACTCCATGTACAGAAATTGCACCCACCGGATCATCAATACGAAGCTTGTCTAGCGTTACGATTGCAAGCACAACCAGAATACCACCAAAAGCACCAATTAACATGGCAATATGTGGTGCTGGAGTTAATGGCTCTGCGGTAATTGCTACCAGTCCAGCCAACGCTCCATTTAATGCCATTGTCAGATCGGCCTTGCCGAACATGATTTTTGCTGTAATCAACGCTGCAACGACACCTGCAGCAGCTGCCATATTGGTGTTGACGATAATCATTGCGACTGCATTGGCTTCTTCAACATTTGAGATAATCAGTTCGGATCCACCATTAAAACCAAACCAGCCTAACCAAAGGATAAAAGTACCTAAAGTTGCCAATGGCATGTTTGCGCCTGGAATTGGGTTGATTTCGCCATTTTTTCCATATTTACCAAGTCTTGCACCTAGCAGAAAAACACCTGCCAATGCTGCGGTTGCTCCACATAGATGAACCACTCCGGAACCAGCAAAATCCAGAAATCCAAGTTGATCCAGAAAACCGCCACCCCATTTCCAGTAACCTTGAATTGGGTAGATAACACCCGTCATCACCACTGCAAATAGCAGAAAAGCCCAAAGCTTCATACGCTCTGCCACAGCGCCAGAGACAATAGACATTGCGGTCGCAACAAAAACCACTTGAAAGAAAAAGTCAGCCAGATTCGAATAGGTCGCTGCATCTTCGCCACCAGCAACAATTGAGGCTGCAGTATTGTCATCGCCAAGCAGAAAACTGATTCCCGGCCACCAACTATTAACAGCTGCATCACCAGGATACATTATGTTATAGCCCATCAACAGATACATGATACTTGCAACTGCATACAATGAGATGTTTTTGGTCAATATCTCCGCTGTATTTTTACTTCTCACCAGTCCGGCTTCTAGCATTGAAAAGCCTGCGGCCATCCACATCACCAACGCTCCCATCATTAGCAGATAGAAAGTGTCCAGTGCATAGGCAATTTGTGACAGTTGCCCCCCGAGTTCAGTTATATCCATGTTATTCTCCTGTTGTAATCGATTGATTACTGTTTAGTTTTTATTCGTATCCATGTCAACGTTTAGCGACTATACGATAGTGGGTCAAATTAATAGTTATTTTTGAATTAAAACGCTATAACAAACAGAAACATTAAAATATAATATGTTTTTGAATTGGCTCAATATCATCAGCCACTGGCTTAACTCACTTCACGCCTATAGATTAAAACGATCTCGACAACACTACGCAATGGGAAAAGTTCCTGAAAACTAAAAAGTACTCCCAAGAAAAACATAAAATCAGTTGTTTTTTTACGGGTTCAGGGGGAGATTAGTTACTTCCTTACACTTATTGGAATCGTAACTATTCAGCGTAATCAGTAACTGCTCAGTTGCCCTCTCATGTACAAGAGTAAGGCGAAAGCGCGGATTTTACAGGTGTAAATGAGCACTTTCAACGCGACTATTGGACAAAATAGAGGGTAAACTGAGTAGTTACACGGAATCTACATTTAAAAAACCCTGAGACAAGGACAACATCAGTTTTGGGGTTTATTCTATTCCGGCTCCTACATGTTATAGCCACTCTCATCATGGCTAACAATATCCAGACCCTGGACTTCCTGTTCGTTGGTCACGCGCAAGCCACCAGTTAGCAAGCCAACAACTTTAAGAATGATAAATGTGCAAATCGCACACCAAGCGACGGTTGCACCAATACCGGCTAATTGCACAACGACTTGGTCACTCATTGTCGTATTTCCTTCGCCGAAACCAATACCACCGAGTGATTCGCTAGCGAAAATACCGGCGCTAAGTGTTCCCAAAATGCCTCCAACACCATGCACCGGCATCACATCAAGAGAATCATCTATTTTGAGTTTTTGTTTGAGAAAAGCTGTCGCAAAATAACAAACAACGCCAGCAGTCAAACCGATAGCCAGCCCTGCTGCAGGACCAATATAACCAGACGCTGGTGTAATCGTACCTAAACCAGCGACCATTCCTGTTACTGCGCCTAATACGCTGGGTTTACCGTGACGGATCCATTCCATCAACATCCAGCTGATCACACCACCAGCGGCACCAAGATGAGTGACCAGCATGGCCATTCCTGCGTCACCATTTGCTGCCAAAGCCGAGCCAGCATTAAACCCGAACCAACCAACCCAGAGCATTGCTGCACCAGAAACAGTCATAGTCAGATTGTGTGGCATTAATCCGGTCGTGCCAAAGCCCTTGCGTTTGCCGAGCATAACAGCAGCAACCAACGCCGCTATTCCAGCATTGATGTGAACCACAGTGCCACCTGCATAGTCATAAAAACCCATTTGACTAAGCCAACCACCACCCCAAACCCAATGAGTGGTCGGAGCATAAACCACCAACAACCAGAGTAGACTAAATAAAAGCATTGCCGAAAACTTCATGCGTTCAGCAAATCCACCGACAATTAAAGCAGGCGTAATAATTGCAAATGTCATTTGGAACATCACAAATATAGACTCAGGAATTGTTCCGCTGAGTGATGATTTAGTCATGCCTGCCAAAAACAGTCGATCAAAACCACCAATAAATCCAGAACCCTGTTCACTGAAGGCTAAAGAATAGCCCACAACAAACCACAATACTGAAGCAAATGCAGCAATTGAAAAGCATTGCATCAGCACCGAAAGAACATTCTTGCTGCGTACTAAACCGCCATAAAATAAAGCCAGACCAGGCAAGGTCATCAATAATACGAGTGCTGTAGAGGTTAATATCCACGCACTATCACCTGAGCTATGAAGATCAGCTGACCAGCTGTAATCAGAAAACAGAATAGTTGCAAAAAACGTTGTGACCATTTGTTTTCGATAGATGATATTTTTCATCTTTAAACCCCTCTTATTTTGAACCGCTAGCATATCATGAGACTGCTTTGATATAAATGCAGTTACAGACAGGTGTTAGTAACATTAGCTATGCTGGGAAGTTATTCGAGAATAAAAAGTCGACTGCTAAAATACTGAATTGGAACGGTTTTTATTCACAAAGACTTCTGTTTTTGAACAGAGGGTTAGGCAACTCGCCATTATAATCCGCCAATAAATTGACATATCACCTGTTTCAGTGTTCTACTAACTTCAGGATTAGAATCTGACATTATTTATTTTGTAACACACTGTTAAAAATAGACTTTATTTGTAGTAATGACTATTTGTTTTATTAATTTTTCAATGTATATATTTAAGATAACTACTCAGCGTAATCAGTAGCTGCTCAGATTGCCCTCTATTTTGCCCAGGAACAAGGCGAAAGTGCGGAGTTTACAGGTGTAAATGAGCACTTTCCAGACAGCGATTGGACAAAATAGAAGGTAAACTGAGCAGTTATGGTTTAGGATTCCCAGATGCCATCCTCGATACTTCTTGTCACTTCTTCAGCTCAGAACAGCAATCAGATTCAGGTGATTCTTGAATTTCTTGGCTATGTGGTCACGCAGTGCACGTTTGATCATCTAGAAAATCAGGATACGTTGCAAAATTTTTGCGCGATATTTATTGAACATGTCAGCATAGCTGAAACAGCCATCTCCAAGTTGCGAAAGCAAGGTATGCAGCAGCCAATTGTTCTGATTGTTGATCAATCCGCAGAGCATCGATTAGATGACACCAGATTATCAGATATGACCAACGCTGTTATATCCTGGCCACTTTCACAAAGAGAACTAGCGCATACTCTACATTCCTTAGGGTTTGATCAAACACCGTTCAAACCAAAACGGCGTTCAGTCGAATTATTCCGCAGTTTGTCAGGAGACAGTTCTGCTATCAAATACACTCGCCAACTCATTCAGCAAGTTGCAGATCGTGATGTCACCGTGTTGATATTAGGAGAATCTGGAACAGGCAAGGAGGTCGTTGCAAGAAATTTGCATTATCAATCATCACGTCGTTATCAACCATTTGTGCCGGTCAATTGCGGTGCGATTCCAGCAGAACTACTGGAAAGTGAATTATTTGGACACGAAAAAGGAGCGTTTACTGGTGCATTTGCTGCGCGTCAAGGCCGTTTTGAGCTTGCTGAAGGCGGAACCCTTTTTCTGGATGAAATCGGTGATATGCCTTTGGCAATGCAAGTCAAAATATTAAGAGTGATCCAAGAGCGAACCTTTGAGCGAGTTGGAGGCACTCGAACCATGGAGAGTGATGTGCGTCTCATTGCAGCGACCCATCATAATCTGGAACAAGCCATTCAGGAAAGACGCTTTCGTGAAGATCTCTACTATCGCTTAAACGTGTTTCCCATTGATGTCCCAGCCTTGCGAGAGCGTAGTGAAGATATGCCAATGTTAGTCGCCGATCTTATCGCACGTCTGGAGCGTGAAAAAAACATTAAAATACGTTTTACCAAAGCATCAATAGAACAACTCCAACAGTATTCGTGGCCAGGAAACGTTCGCGAGCTGGCAAACATTGTCGAAAGAATGGCTATTTTACAACCCGATGGGTTGGTGGACATTGATGATTTGCCAGACAAGTTTTTAAAACACAATCAGACTATAGATCAAGAGCCCGTTTCAACAGCAGGTAATTCCGCTGGGAATTCTAAGACAGCAAGTCATCTCAACCGATTACCTGAAGAAGGCATTAACTTGAAAGAACAACTGTTACTTCTGGAAAAAGGCTTGATTCAGCAAGCGCTGAAAGAGTGTAATGGTGTTGTCGCCCAGGCAGCCAGAAAATTGCAGTTAAATCGAACCACGTTGGTTGAAAAAATGCGTAAATATGGTCTGGATAAAACAAGTGACGATATCGCGAACCACTGAGTTAATGCAGAGTAGTCGATGTCCTCGATGCAAGCATCGACCATTGAAAGCAATAGAGTCCATTTTTGATGAGTAGATGCTTTTTGATTGATAATCAATTTTTTGGGTCGGCTTCATGCTTTTAGCCCTCTTTTCTCTGCCATTATTCGCCTGTCGCTGTGCCGACACTTCTGGAAAAAACCATTGGTGAAAGTTCGGCGCTAGCTTTTGGTTGCGTTCTTGGTGGACTATTTGAATCATTTTTCAATGGCAGACCTAAATCAGTCTAGTTTATTCATGTGTTCAGAAAAAGGTTGTGACCTCGCTGTACTCAAACTTGATACAAGCTGGTTTGCTGTAAACGCTCTAAAGCAATATCAATTGTACGTTGATTAAACAGTTTGTTTTTTCTGGCCGCCCATTCTTCACCAGCAGGCCAGTTG
>VAPL010550003.1_pt1 | contig 13387 bp, 14 predicted proteins | sample 3395061 | NCBI WGS metagenome assembly VAPL01 (sample SAMN08290444, study PRJNA428436) | hydrothermal vent metagenome | isolation source: Deep-sea hydrothermal vent chimney 2 | place: Pacific Ocean: Juan De Fuca Ridge | depth 2182 m m | reverse complement strand
TTATATTTCTACTTATTTTTAATAACTTATTTGATAGAGACAGTAACGTTAAGTATTAGTTCACTGTTACTCGGTATTTATTACACAGCTGCTTATAATCGACCGCCGGCAATAAAACGTGAACGCCAATAATTGCTATCCATTGAAGTTATGTTAACGTTCTTACCGGTAGATGGCGAGTGAATGAATTTATTATTGCCTAAATAAATACCAACATGGGATACAGTGATTCGATCTATAGCAAAAAATACTAGGTCGCCCGGACGTAACGCAGATTTATATATTCGCCGGACTCTTTTTAATTGGCCAATCGTAGTGCGAGGGAGTTTTAGGCCATTCTTTTTATGTGCGTAATACACTAAACCGCTGCAATCAAACCCCGTTTTTGGTGTTTTACCACCAAAATGATATTTAATACCTAGTAATTTTTTTGCAGTTTTAATGACATTTTTAGGGCTGTAATGGTTGCTACTAGTGACTTTTGTTGTTTTTATTTTTTTGCCAGAGTAATGCTTCTTAGGTTGGGAGCTTGAACAGGCACTGATAAAACTGCCAATAATAATAAGGGTGATAATTTTTTTCATAGAATTTCTATTTCTTTATTCTACCCAAACACAATCAAAGTGTGCAGGGTATTTAGCTCGTATTTTATATAATAGAAGTTAATACTTATATTGCTATTCGATATAAGCTTAAAAGCAACAGTATACCTTAGTTTTAGTAATTCAATTAAGCTGAGATTTGTATATGAAACGTTATTATTTTAATTTCATTAATTATAATGTTGAAACCGTCGGTTTAGGCATAGAAAAACTAAAAACTACTTTAGTGGTGATAGCTGTGGTTAATATAGCCATACAGTTAATAAGGATTTTTATAAAATAATTGTCTATTTAATGAACAATATAGCGTGGGATACGCTAAACTTATACTATGGATCCGTCTGGAATAATTTCAAACCAATTTTCAAATAGAGTTGCTCCAATATCATCACGAGCTAATGCATTGGATCGTGAAAAACAGTCTCAATTTTTGCCTGCAGATAGCAAGAATAAAACATCTTCAAGTAAATTAAATCTTCAAACTAGCAATGAGGATTCGGATGAGTCTTTATCAAAGTTAAAAGCTAGGGATCGGCAAGTTCGTGCACATGAAGCGGCACACCGGCAAGCTGCTGGTCGTTTTATTCGTGGTAGGACCGGTTTTAAAACGGAGAAAGGAGCCGATGGTAAAGAATATGCCATAGCGGGTGATGTTAAAATTGATACCGCTGCTGTAGCCGGTGATCCACAAGCTACTTTAGCAAAAGCTCAATTAGTTGGTCGTGCTGCACTCGCGCCAGCTGATCCCTCAACACAAGATAGAGTTGTGGCCGCCAAAGCGGCTCGAATGGCAGCCATTGCACGAGCCGATATAGCAAAGCAACGAGCAGAAATGATGCGTAATGACGATAGTGCAATGGATGTGCAAGCCGGTATCTCGGATGCCAATTTAAAAGCCATAAATGCATTTCAATCGCTACAAAGTTCTGAAAGTGTCGAAGCTATTGATTTAGTTGTATAAAAAACACTCATAAATTGACTAATTTCATGCGCGCGAGTTGTTAAATTGCGTATAATCCACTCGCAATTGGTCATAATTAAAGTGCGCAATCAATGGTTAAACGTTCATCAAGAAGAAGAAAAAAGAGAAGAAAACGTAAGGTTCGTAAAAATTCACGATTAATCAGACGAATATCGAAGAAACTAAAACGACTGGTACCTAAAAGTTGGAAAAAATGGCTTTTAGGTTTGGTATTAGTATTTATTGCATACTGTCTGTATTTAAATTTTAGCGTACTTTATCAATTTGAAGGTAAGCGTTGGTCTTTACCGGCGCATGTGTATGCGCGTCCTTTAGAAATTTATGTGGGCAAAAAACTGGCGACTGCAAATTTTGATAAAGAGTTGAGATTATTAAATTATAGAAATACATACAATCCCTCTCAGGCTGGGACGTATAATAAAATTGGTAATAGCTATCAAGTTTTTACTCGAAAATTCGCTTTTTGGGATGGTGTAGAAGCGTCTCGTTTAATCAAAATTGAGTTTGATAATGGCCGAGTAGTTAACGTCATTGATCAGAAAAGTAAAAATCGAATTTCATTATTACGATTAGATCCAATGTTTATTGGTGGAATATACCCGTCACATAATGAAGATCGTCAATTAATACAATTAAGTGATGTGCCAAATTTATTACACAGTACATTAATCTTAGTTGAAGACAGAAAATTTTATGAACATTACGGGGTTGATCCGTTAGCTATTTTGCGTGCACTTTGGGTTAATATACGGGCCGGACGTACTGTTCAAGGCGGCAGTACGTTAACGCAACAGTTGGTTAAGAATTTCTTTTTGAGTAATAAACGCACTATTTGGCGAAAGGCTAATGAAGCGCTAATGTCATTAATGTTGGAATTTCATTTTGATAAAAAAGAGATTATCCAAGCCTATATGAATGAAATTTATTTAGGGCAACAAGGAAAAAGAGCTATTCACGGTTTTGGTTTGGGAAGCCGGTTTTATTTTGATAAAGAAGTTGCTGAGCTGGATGTGCCTGAGATTGCATTAATGGTTGCTATGATTCGAGGTCCTCATTATTACAATCCTTATCGTCATCCTAAACGCGCTAAAAATCGTCGTAATCAAATTTTGGATTTAATGGCTTCAAATAAAATTATTTCTCAAGCTACGGCTAAATATTCTAAACAAACAGAGTTGGGAATTGTTTACAATCATTCGAATGGCAGCACACGTTTTCCTGCTTTTATGGACTTAGTTAAACGTCAGTTACGAACAACTTATAATGAGTCTGATCTTAAATCAGAAGGTTTACAAGTTTTTACTACCTTAGATCCGATTATTCAATCTACTGCTGAAACCGTCATGATACAGCAGTTAAATAATTTGCAAAATAGAGTCGCTAATAAAGTTAAATTACAAAGTGCCATTGTCGTAACTAATTCTATTTCAGCTGAATTATTAGCTTTAGTTGGTGATCGAAAAGTTAATTTTGCGGGATTTAATCGAGCATTAGATGCAAAACGTTCTATTGGTTCGTTAGTTAAACCTGCAGTATATTTAGCGGCATTAATGGATAATAATAACTACAGTTTGATTACTCCAATTAGTGATGCCGAGATAACGTTACAAGCAAAAAATGGCACTACCTGGACGCCGAAAAATTATGATAAAAAATCTCATGGTATGATCCCTTTGTATGAGGGTTTGTCACATTCTTATAATCAAGCAACCGTTCGTTTGGGCATGAAAGTTGGCTTACGCTCGGTGGTATCAACACTCAAAAAATTAGGTGTTAAGCAAGATATAAATCCATATCCGTCAGTAATGTTAGGTTCATTATCATTATCTCCCTATGAGACGGCACAGGTTTATCAAACTATTGCATCAGGTGGATTTCAAAGCCCATTGAGAGCTATTAGGGAAGTATTAACCTCGGCACAAGAGCCACTTAAACGTTATCCAATACAAATTGAACAAACTTTACCAGCAGCTTCGGTTAAACAACTGCAAAATGCGCTACAACAAGTTATTAAAAGTGGTACAGGGCGTGCTGTCTCTCGTTGGGTTAATCCATCGTTAAACCTTGCTGGAAAAACTGGCACCACTAACGATCTGCGTGATAGTTGGTTTGCAGGTTTTAGTGGACAACATCTTGCTGTTGTTTGGGTTGGTGCTGACAATAATGCTTCTACCGGTTTAACGGGGGCTAGTGGTGCATTGCCTATCTGGGCGCGATTAATAAAATCACTCGATACAGCAGCACTTGAATATAACTCGGATGAAGAAATAGAGTATCTTGATATTGATCCAGAGACTCTACTTTTAAATGACGCGGGTTGTAAATTAAATGCTAAACTAGCCTTTATTAAAGGACATGGCCCGCAAGGGGAGTCAAGTTGTAATAATGGTTCGGTTATTAATCGCAGTGTTGATTGGTTTAAGGAGATTTTTAATTAGTGCGTAAATTATTTGCTGTTGAAATTGTTATTTTGTCTACATTGGTTTCATTATCAGCCTGTTCGATTAGCAGCAGAAAGTCTGAGAGTTTGGATCCGTTGGCGCATGGTAATCAAGTCAAACATCAGGTTATTGCTCCAAATTCTCGTACTGGTGATGCTGTTAAATCGTTATTGCTTGATGCTCGTGGTGCAGCGAGCAGTGGTAATATCGCGCGTGCAGAATCATTGCTAGAGCGAGCACTGAGAATAGAGCCGCGTAATGCAGTCTTGTGGCATTATATGGCAAAAATGAAATTACATCAGGGACGTTATACTAAAGCAATTGGTATGGCTGCAAAATCAAATAGTATGGCTAATAATGACTACACACTCCGTGCTGATAATTGGCGAATTATTGCACATGCTGAAAATTGGCTTGGTAATATTGCCCAATCAAAAATGGCACAAGAAAAGGCTGATAAATTAATTCGTAATAATTAATTAAGCTATTCAAATAGAGTTACTTTTATAGTGGATTTTTTTTGCTTTTTTTAACAAAAGCTCCTTAGGGAGGCTATAGTTATCAGATGTATAAAGAAAATAATCCCTTCGATGTCCATTTATTCCGTTGATAAGCTCATGTCCGAAGCACGTAAAATCGCGGCTGATTATCGTCGAGCGACGGGTAAATCATTGGGTATTGGTAATGAAATTGCCAAAAATGATGCCTGTAATTACCTTAATTTACAACCGATTAATGATAATTCCAGTAGTTTTGATGCTCTTGGTAAAGGTCAACGTGAAGGCCTTAAAGTTTTAATTAAAGGTCGAGCTATTTTTGATCAAAAAAAATCAGGTGCCAGAATAGGGCAGCTAAAAGTTGAACAAGAATGGGATTTATTGGTGTTGGTCCTAATGAATGAAGATTTTGATGCCTATGAAATTTATGAGATTAGCCGAGTTGAAATCATAACCGAGGTTGAGAGCGCAGCGCAAAGTAATCGATCAAAACGAGGTGCGATGTCTATCTCTCGTTTTAAGAAAATAAGTCACCTAGTTTGGTCAAAAGATCAAGGTTATATTGATGATGGTGTTTGGAATAACCAAGCTGAATCATAGTAAAACACTTGTTTATTTGTAGAATTATCAAGATAGTTATTTATCGTTTTTTCAAGACGGACTATTTGGTATACTCCATCCATGTTAGATGTAACCACAATTCTCAGCAATAAAGGTCCACTTGCGTTATCCGTTTCGGGTTATGCACCAAGGCAACAACAACTCGAATTAGCTGTCGCGATTCAGCAAACATTGTCAAATCAAGGTAAATTAATTGCAGAAGCTGGGACGGGTACCGGTAAAACATTTGCTTATTTAGTGCCTGCAATGATGTCAGGTAAAAAAATAATAATTTCTACCGGCACAAAAAATCTTCAAGACCAATTATTTTATAAAGATGTTCCAATCGTTAAAGATGCACTAGCTATTCCTATATCCGTTGCATTATTAAAAGGCCGTGCTAATTACTTGTGTCATTATTATCTGGATATTGCGGAAAGAGAAGGGCGTTATTCAAGTGCAGAAGAAGTTAAAAAAATAACTAAAATTCGACGTTGGAGTTCGGGGCGGCATGCTGGAGATATATCCGAATGTAAATCAATTGATGAAAAGGATTTAATATGGCACAAAGTAACGTCAACATCGGATAATTGCGTTGGACAAGAATGTCAGTTTTTTTCTGATTGCTATTTAATGCAGGCGAGAAGACAAGCTCAAGCAGCAGATATTGTTATTATTAATCACTATTTGTTATTTTCGGATATGGCATTAAAAGAAGAAGGTTTTGGTGAATTACTGCCAGACTGTGATGCGTATATTATTGATGAAGCACATCAAATGCCTGATATTGCCTCAAGTTTTTTTGGTTTATCCGTTAGTAGTAATCAGCTTTATAGTTTAGCGCAAGACGTTCATTTGGAATATTTAAGTGAAATTAATGAAGATTATGATGTTGCTGATTGCACAAAAGAATTAAAAACCTGTGTTGCTGATTTGCGTTTGACTTTTGGTAGCCAGTTAAGCCGATTAGCGTGGAATGACGTTATGAAACAAGCCAGTTCACTTAAAGCGATAAATGCATTATTAAATCAGCTTCAAGAGTTGCATGCACTATTACAGCCACTTGAAGAAAGAAGCAAAGTGATGGACTCATGTTCTAACCGCTGTTTATCTTTTATTAATCGCTTAGAAATGATTTTGCAGACGGATGATCAACAGTATATTCGTTGGTGTGATATTCGAAAACGACATTACTCATTACACATGACCCCAATGAGTATCGCACCACATTTTAACGAACAATTAACTAAGTATCCCGGTGCTTGGGTTTTTACTTCAGCAACATTAGCCGTTGAAAATTCATTTAAGTATTTTTCTGAGCGCATGGGAATTGACTCAGCAACCGAACTATTACTTGATAGCCCTTTTAATTTTCAGCAACAAGCATTAATTTATTTACCTTCGGGATTACCTGAACCAAATGCCTTTCAATATAATCCCCAAATTATATCAGAAGCAAAAAACATTATTAATATCGTAAAAGGCAGAACATTTTTTTTATTTACGAGTTATCGCGCCTTAGCTCAAGCTAAATCATTATTAGAAAATACAATAGATTATCCTTTGCTAGTTCAAGGTGATGCACCACGAGATACTTTGCTGGATGATTTTCGTCAAAAAGGCAATGCCGTGTTACTCGGCACCAGTAGTTTTTGGGAAGGTGTGGATGTGCGCGGCGAAGCTTTATCCTGTGTCATTATTGATAAACTACCCTTTGCTTCAATTGGTGATCCGGTTTTAAAGGCACGCATTGATACCATGCGAAGTAATGGTGAAAATCCGTTTATGACTTATCAATTACCCAATGCGGTCATTACTCTGAAACAAGGTGTTGGCCGATTAATTCGAGACATGAATGATCGAGGCTTACTGGTATTGTGCGATCCGCGAATAAGCAGTAAACCTTATGGCAAAAAATTTATAGCCAGCTTACCCAGTATGCCTGTTACTCGAGATTTAAATGACGTAACGGCATTTTTTCAAACAGATGTACAATCCTCGCAGTTAGAGAATAATTCTATCGATATTATTACTTCATGAATATTCTAGCTTTTGACACCAGTACCATGGCCTGTAGTGTTGCTTTAGCTTGTGATTCACAACAAGGAATTTTAAGTGAGCATAAAATACAACCTCGTGGACATGCTAATTTAATACTCGGTATGATTGAAACTTTGTTGAACCAAGCAAATCTTTCACTGTCAGACATTGATGTTATTGCTTTTGGTCAGGGACCGGGTTCATTTACCGGGCTTAGGATTGCAGCCGGTGTTTGCCAAGGAATAGCTTATAGTCACGATATACCTGTTATTGCTTTATCAAGTTTAAGGATATTAGCGCAGGGAGTTTATCGCGAAACCAAACAACACCATATCGCGGTTTTGCAGGATGCGCGAATGTCTGAAATTTATTGGGGATGTTACTCTTTAGATAACGACATCATGACGTTAATTGGTGCTGAAAGTGTTTCTAATCCCGATGTGTTACAATTGGATAATTCGAAAAATTGGTATAGTGTTGGGGAAGCATTAGTTGCTTATGAAAATAAATTGGCAATTAGAACAAAAGAAAATGGAGATAAAACATGTATTCATCCCAATGCTATTGATATGATCCCTTTAGCAGTATATGAATTTAAAAATAATAATGTTATTAACGCAGCAGACGTAAATCCTATCTATTTACGAAATAATGTTGCATCCAAGAAAAAACTCAATATTTAATACTGGAGATCCTATGTTGAAATGGCTGATAGTTTGTTTAAGTTTAACAACACAAGTATACGCACAAGATGTCGAAACAACAGTTGAAAGTGGTTTTATTAATAAGAATTCGGTTAGCTCAACTGAACAATTTATGGCAAAATCAAAGCCAATGGTTTATGTTAAAAAAATTAAAAGTCCATTAAACGTTGTTTATAAGAAAGTTTTTACCTCATTAGATAATAATGGCTACTTTGTCGTTTTTGAACCTAACATTGGTAAAAATTTAGCGCACTTTGCGAAACGTTGGGGAGATGATTATAATAAAAATAAATTAGAATCCATTCGTAGCATGGTATTTTGTAATGGTTGGTATGCTAATAAAGTCAGTAATGCTGATCCAAATATGATGGCCTTGTGTCCTTTGCATATTACATTAATTCATAAAAAAGGTGTTACCAAAGTTCTCTTTGTTCGTCCTGGTCGAGTTGCGGTAAATAGCCCGGCTGAAGAAATTGCCATCGAGTTAGAACAAGATGTTATTCGCTCAATTGAAGAAGCATTAGTAAAATAGCAAAATAGTAAATTTTAATAGTGCTTTATTCTGTTGTTTAAACTTTAGATTTCGGCTCAAAAGATTTCACTATTGATTTATGAATCGATGTTAAATATATTGATTAACATCGATTCATAAATTAATGATAATTTCTTCAAGTCATCAATTGAAACGTGTTCATCAATTTGGTGAATGGTTTTGTTAATGGGGCCAAGCTCAACAACCTGCGCGCCTGTTGGTGCAATAAACCGGCCATCGGAGGTTCCACCTGTGGTGGATAATTCAGTTTGATAACCACAGTGTTCTTTAATAGCAGCACTAACAGCATTAACCAGCTCCCCCTTGGGAGTTATAAAAGGTTTGCCCGATAAACGCCAAGTAATATCGTGATTAAACTGATGTTTCTCGATTAGCTTGGTAACTTTGGTTTTTATTTGTTCTGCAGTAACCTCGGTAGAATAACGAAAATTAAACATGAGTTTTAATTCACCGGGAATAACATTTTCAGCGCCGGTACCAGATTCAATGTTACTAATTTGAAATGTGGTTGGTGGAAAATATTCATTGCCATTATCCCAAACCATATTACACAATTCGTTTAAAAACGGTATAGCGAGATGTATTGGGTTATCTGCTAAATGTGGATAAGCAACGTGTCCTTGTTTGCCTTTAATGTGTAGATGACCATTTAAAGAACCACGTCGACCATTTTTGATGATATCGCCGAGTTTAGCCGTGCTAGAGGGCTCACCAACAAGGCAATAATCAATTTTTTCTTTGCGTTTGACTAATTCGTCAATGACTTTAACGGTACCATTTATGGACGGGCCTTCTTCATCGCCGGTAATTAAAAATGCAATTGAGCCTTTATGGTTAACATTTTCGGCAATAAAGCGTTCAACAGCAGTACACATTGCTGCGATAGAGCCTTTCATATCAGCAGTACCACGGCCGTATAACTGGCCATTGTGTTCGGTAGGTTCAAAGGGTGGAAAAGTCCACTTTGCTTCTGGTCCGGTAGGTACTACATCTGTATGGCCAGCAAAAACTAATAAGGGTTCACTTGTTCCTCGTCTAGCCCAAAGGTTATTAACATCATCATAACGTAAGTATTCAATATTAAAATCTAGCTGTTTAAGTCGATCGCCCAGCATCGATAAACAATCAGTTTCATCAGGAGTAACGGATTGTTGTTTAATTAGTTTTTTTAGAAGAGTGATTGTATTCGGCATTTTGATTTAATTGAATATTTCTTGATAGTTTTTATCTGAAAAGCCAGTGTATATTTTTTTATTAAATTCAAGCACGGGACGTTTAATTAATGTGACATTATTGAGCAATAATTTTTTTATATTTGAGTCAGAAAGGTTTGATTTATCGGCATCAGGTAATTGCCGCCAGGTGGTACTGCGTTTATTTAATAATGCCATTTTATCAATTTGCGTTAACCAGCTTGATAGTTTTTCACTATCAAGCCCGTCAACTCTTAAGTCATGAAATTGATATTGTTGTTGATTGTCGTCGAGCCAACGTCGAGCCTTCTTGACGGTATCACAATTTTTAATGCCATAAAGTGTTATCATTTTTCGAATGCTAGATGTTGCGCAGTAATTCGTTGATTCCAACCTTGCTTCGTGTTTTGGCATCAACTTGTTTTACGATAACTGCACAATAAAGACTGTATTTACCGTCTTTTGAAGGTAGGTTACCCGCTACAACAACTGAACCGGCAGGTATACGGCCATAGCTTACTTCGTCTGTTTCTCTGTTGTAAATTTTAGTGCTTTGACCAATATAAACGCCCATGGAAATGACGGAACCTTCTTCAACAATAACACCTTCTACAACTTCTGAGCGTGCGCCAATGAAACAGTTGTCTTCAATAATTGTTGGGGCTGCTTGTAATGGTTCTAATACGCCACCGATACCAACGCCACCAGAAAGATGCACGTTTTTACCAATTTGGGCACAGGAACCGACGGTTGCCCAAGTATCTACCATGGTGCCGCTATCAACATAGGCACCGATATTAACGTAGGAAGGCATTAATACCACACCCGATGCGAGATAAACACCTTTGCGAACCGTTGCGGGTGGTACCACACGAACACCTTGGGCTCGAAATTCTCGCGCATTGTAATCCGAATATTTTGCTTCTACTTTATCAAAGTAGTTGGTAAAACCACCTTTCATAAAATTATTGTCTTGAATTCGAAATGATAACAAAACAGCTTTTTTTAACCATTCATTAACGACCCAGTCATTTCCAACTTTTTCAGCAACACGATATTCACCGCTATCAAGCTTGTTAATAATTTCGTCAACGGCTTCTTTTACATTGGTGTCAACATTTCTTGGGGTTATTTCAGCTCGTGTTTCAAATGCTGATTCAATAATTTCTTTTAGGTCGCTCATTAACTCTCTCCAACAGATAGTGCCCATTGTAGGGGTATCGGTTATTTACATTAGGGTAATTTAAAATACGGGATGATTATAACGTTTTCAGAAATGATTTGATACGATTAGCCGCATCATTACATTCTTCTAAAGTACTGACTAGCGCTAGCCTGACATAATTTTCACCAGGATTGCCCAATTTTGTTGTTCTTGAAAGGAAGCTGCCAGGCAAAACGGTTATATTTTGTTGTTGATACAGTTTTTTGGTAAATTCCTGATCATTGATAGGTGTTTTAAGCCATATATAAAATCCTGCATCAGGGTAATTGATTTCAATTTCAGATTTTAAAATATCAATGAACATTTGAAATTTCTGTGTGTATAAATCTCGATTTTCGATAACATGCTGTTCATCTTGCCAAGCACAGGTGCTGGCGGCTTGATGGTGTGGTGGCATTACGCAACCGTGATAGGTGCGGTATTTCAGATAATTTTGTATAATATTTTTATCGCCAGCCACGAATCCAGAACGTAATCCGGGTAAGTTAGAACGTTTCGATAAACTATGAAATACCACGCAGCGTTGATATTCAGTGTTTCCCATTAGGGCCGCAGCTTGTAATAAGCCTGGAGGTGGTTCAGCAGCATTAAAATAAATTTCGGAATAACACTCATCAGATGCAATAATAAAATCAAACTTTTTAGAAAGTGCGATTAAGTTTTGTAATTGCTCGATGCGTAATACTGCACCAGAAGGATTTCCGGGGGTGCAAATGGTTAGCAGTTGGCATTGTTGCCAAATAGCATCGGGTACGTTGTTATAATCCGGAATATTGTTTAATTCAACAATTGAATTTAAATAATAGGGTTTAGCGCCGGCTAACAGTGCGGCACCTTCATAGATTTGGTAAAAAGGATTTGGCATTAAAACCAAAGGATCGTTTGATTTATCAACAATACACTGTGTAAATGAAAATAATGCCTCCCGGGTTCCAGTAACCGGTAAGACATGCTTGTCGGGATGAATGCTCTCTAGTGGTAAATTAAAACGGTTTATCAACCAATTTGAAATTGCCTGCCTAAGTGATTTATCGCCTAATGTGCTTGGGTATGCGCCAATATTAGCTAAACTTTTAGTGAGCTCGGTTATAACAAATTTTGGAGTATCATGTTTTGGTTCGCCGATTGACAAAGCAATATGTGTTAAATCCGAAGGTGGGGTAATAGCGGATTTTAAGTCACGTAGTTTTTCAAAAGGGTAAGGGTGTAGCTTATGTAAGTCGGGATTCATATATAATCATATATTTAAGATAAAAGTAATGCTATTTTATCAGTTAATGCTCAGCTATCAAGAGAGTTTTGGAGAAATAACAATTGTATCCAATGTTAAGTTTATTACTAGCAGCAACACTGTGGGGAATTTTTTGGTATCCACTTAGAATCTTAGAGGATAATGGGTTGTCAGGGATATGGGCAACGTTGTTTATTTATCTTGGAACACTGCCTATCTTGGTTGTATTATTTTATCGTTATCGCCAGCAATTTAGTAAGAATTCAAATTTATTAATATTGATAGCATTAGCGAGTGGTTGGTGTAATACCACTTTTATTCTTGCTATTATCGAAGGGCCTATCGTAAGAGTGATGATTTTATTTTATCTTTCACCGCTGTGGGCAACTTTATTTGGAGTGTTTATTTTAAAAGAAAAATTCACTACTCTGAGTGGTGCTATGTTAACTCTAGCATTGATTGGTGCCATTATAATGTTATGGCAGGAGCAGATAGGATTTCCAATTCCCTCGAGTGCGAATGACTGGTTGGCGTTATCTTCGGGGTTTGCATTTGCTATAACCAATGTTCTTGCTCGAAAAGCGCAAGATGCACCGGTGCAACTTAAAGTGGTCTTTTCATGGTTGGGAGTCATTTTAATTTCAGGTGTGTTGGTTATATTTGATAGCAGTAGTATTGTAAATACTTCAATACAGGTTATATTCAGTGCAACATTAATTGGCGCATTACTAATTGTAGTTATGACTGTTACTGTTATGTATGGTGTTTCGAATATGCCTGTTCAACGTTCTGCAATTATCTTATTATTTGAAATTATTGTGGCTGCGGTATCGGCTAATGTATTAACCAATGAAGTGGTCTTAATAAGAGAGTGGGTTGGTGGCATTTTAATTTTAACAGCAGGGTATTTTGCGTCAAAGATTTGCATAGATGAAACGAAGAATGAATAATTTTATAACTATTTTACATGCTACTTATATAATTAAAGATATTGAAATATCTAAACACTTTTATGGTTCGATATTAGGCATGACATTAAATCATAACCGGCCTGATTTAGCATATGGTGGGCTTTGGTTTGATGTTGGCAATAATGCTCAGATACATTTGTTAGCGCTAGACAACCCTGATTCAACGGTTGGTCGTCCTGAGCACGGAGGACATGATCGTCATGTTGCATTACAAGTTGGGTCTATAAAAATTTTAGAAGCGTCTTTAATTGCCGCTAAAATTGATTTTTCTGTTAGTCAATCAGGTCGTAAGGCGCTATTCTGTCGCGATCCTGATGGTAATGCGCTCGAATTTATTGAGCTTAATTT
>VAPL010375508.1_pt1 | contig 13394 bp, 11 predicted proteins | sample 3395061 | NCBI WGS metagenome assembly VAPL01 (sample SAMN08290444, study PRJNA428436) | hydrothermal vent metagenome | isolation source: Deep-sea hydrothermal vent chimney 2 | place: Pacific Ocean: Juan De Fuca Ridge | depth 2182 m m | reverse complement strand
GTTCCGGAGCATATGGCTACCCTTGATTATCTGTTCTGGGGGGTTAATGGTTTTCATAATCTGGTCATACCCATGCGGGTGTCTCTTCTTTTTAGCATTGTCGGAGTTATTGCCCTGCTCTTTAAGAAAATTCGTTTTCATGAAGGTTGGTTGTCGCTTTGTCTGGCTTTGATCTTTATATCACTCTATATTGATAAAGGGGTCGGTTTTGTCCTGGGCGGCTTTGTTCCCAATCCTTTTGACAGAATTACGGAATATCATCCAAGTGTTACTGAAATTGGTATTACCATTGGGGTTTGGGCTGCTGGTGCCTTGATTCTTACCGTACTCTATAGAGTGGCAATAAAGGTGGAGTTTAAGAAAGACGATTGAGCAGTTCGTCCCCTTTCATTGTTTAATTAAAAAGCAAGCGTCCCTTTTGGGATGCTTGCTTTTTTTGTTTAGAGTCCAAATTTCTCGGTTAGTTATTTACCAATAAATTATGTCTTGCTTATGAAAAAGAATAGCGTTCTTGATTATATCGGCCATACGCCCCTGGTGACTATACAGCGTTTAAACCCCTTTGAAAATGTGGAGATCTGGGCCAAAATAGAGTCATTTAACCCGGCTGGTTCGGTGAAAGAGAGAATTGCTCTGTCCATGATTGAGGCTGGGGAGAAATCCGGTGATTTAACTCCGGATAGAATTGTCCTTGAGGCCACCAGCGGTAATACCGGAATCGGTCTGGCCATGGTCTGTGCCGTCAAAGGCTATAAATGTCAATTAGTTATGCCGGAATCTGCCAGTGTTGAGCGCCGTAAAATTATGACCGCCTTTGGGGCCGAGATCTTACTCACCCCGGCTCGCAAGAGTACGGATGGCGCCATTGAGCAGGCCTACGCCATGGCCCGCCAGCATCCAGACCGTTATTTTCTCACCGATCAATTTAATAATGAGGCCAACTGGCAGGCCCATTATTACCATACCGGCCCGGAGATCTGGGAGCAGACCGCCGGCCGGGTCACTGATGTAGTGGCCACCATGGGCACCAGCGGTACGGTTATGGGACTATGTGAATATTTTTCCGAGCATCATCCCGGAGTGCGGATAAGTGCCATGGAGCCTTTTTTTGACCACAAAATTCAGGGCTTGAAGAATATGAAGGAGTCTTATCAACCGGGAATTTTTGACAAGAACAAGCCCTTTCAAATAATCAATATTCCTGATGAGGAGGCCTTTGAGATGTCCCGTCTCCTGGCCCGGAAGGAAGGTCTTTTTGTGGGGATGAGTTCGGGGGCTGCCATGTGCGCCGCCCTTGCCCAGGCCAAGCAGCTGGATGAGGGGGTTGTTGTGGTCATCTTTGCCGATGGTGGTGAGAAATACCTCAGTACCCAGCTCTTTTCGGCCGAGAGGCCGGCCCCGCCCGCTAACCCGCGTTTGCGCTTACATAATTCAATGTCTCACAAAAAGGAGGTTTTTGAGCCCCAGCATAAAGACAAGGTGACAATCTATGCCTGTGGCCCCACGGCCTATGAATATGCTGATCTTGGCCACTGCCGCCGCTTTGTCTTTGCTGATATGCTCTGCCGACTTTTGCGCAGTAAGGGGTTCGGGGTAAATTTCTATATGAATTTTACCGATCTTGACGATAATACTATTCGCGGGGCCGAGGAGGCCGGGCAGTCGCTAAGGGATTTTACCGCCGGATATATCCGGGAATTTGAAATTGATATTAAGCGGCTGGGGGTGGCAGAGGCCACTAATTACCCCAGGGCCTCGGAGCATGTTGACGGCATGATTGATATTGCCAGGCGTCTCATTGCCAGGGGCTTTGCCTACGTTAAACATGGTTCGGTTTATTTTAACATCTCAAAATTCCCCGCTTATGGCAAGCTGTCCCGGGTTGATTTAACTAAAATAAAAATTGGTAAAACCGTTGATCTTGATAATTACGACAAGGAAAACCCGGTTGATTTTACTATTCTTAAGCGCTCCACCCTTGCTGAATTAAAAAACGGCATATTCTTTGAGAGTGAGTTCGGTAATGTACGGCCGGGCTGGCATGTGGAGTGTGCCGCCATGGCTCTTCATTATCTTGGTGAGACCATGGATATTCATACCAGCGGCTCCAATCTTATCTTTCCTCATCATGAGAATGAGAACGCCATAGCTCAGGCCATCACCGGTCAGCCCCTGGCGCGTTATTGGCTGCATAACGAGTTGGTGCTGGTGGAGGGCCATAAAATGTCGGCCGCTAATAATAATATCATTACCCTCCGTGATCTGCTGGCTCAAGGTTATAGTGCCAGGGAGATCCGTTATCTGTTGATGTCTGTCCATTACCGCAAGGCAATTAATTTTTCCAGGCGGGCTCTCAGCACGGTTCGTAAAAACCTTAAACGTCTTGATGAATTTACCCGTAAATTGCTATGTCTGCCGCTGGGTCTTCCACATCCCGAGGTTGCCGCCCATCTAACGGCCATGGAAGAAGGCTTTTGGGGAGCCCTTGACGATGATTTGAATATCTCCAAGGCCATGGCCGCTATCTTTGATTTTATTAAAAAGGTGAATCCTATTCTGCTTGACGGCCGCCTTGATCGGGATCAGAAAAAATATATAATTGAGTCGTTAGAGCGCATAAACGAGGTGCTTAATATCCTCCGTCTACAGGAATGCCCCCTGGCTCCAGAGATTGACAAACTAATCATGGAACGACAGCGGGCCAGGGAGCGAAAGGATTGGGCCAAGGCCGATTATGTCCGGGAAGAACTGGTGCGGCAGGGGATTAAAGTTAGCGACAGCGCCAAGGGCCCGGTTTGGAAATCAGTTGATAAGAGTAGTAAAACTACTGGGGAATAGGGCGGCTGCCAGCCGCCCTTCCCTTTAATTTGGCGGCGATTAACTGCTCATGGCTTAAGCGCAGGAGCTTTGCCATGGTGTGGGCGTATTGATCTTCATCGCTATCAAGGATTCTGTCGGCGTAAAAAATTTGCCAGGCTGTTTCCATAATTTGTATTTTCTGTGCCTCTGAAAAATCTTGATTGATTTGGTTGCTGAACTGCCAGAGGTCAACCGTTTCCTGGCGCTCCTGCCTGGCCTGACCGATAAGTTTCTCGGCTTCATTATCTGTAAGGCTGAATTGCCGGCGGATTGCCACCTTGACCTTTGTTAGCTCAGCTGGGCTGCATTCCCCGTCCACAAAGCTCGCCTCTAATAGTAAAATTGTGACCGCCAGCCTGGTGGAGGGCTTATCCTTGGCAGGACATTGACTGCCTAATAAAGATTTAATTGATTTGAACATAGTAAATATCTCGGGAAAAATTAAAGAACTATTAACCGGACAACAGTGTTAGCAATGATAGTACTGCTGAACAGTTATACTCCGGTGGTTATTGTTACTTTTAGACATCAGGCTGAATAGTTACACAATGATATACATATAATTATTATCCGCAAGCAATACTTCATTTGTCTTCAGCCAAGGCAGAACCGTCCCGAACCGTGAGCTGTAACTGCTTCAAGAAGCACAGATCTCTTAATTTTGGCTAAATTCAGCGGAGATAGTTGACAATCAGGGTAGATATTGGTAGGAAAGTTAAATATTATTTAATGGCGGTGAGCTCATAGGAGCGGGAACTTATTTTGTAAAGTTATTCTAAAGGAGATTGAGAGATGAATAAAGTAGAATTGGTTAAGAAGATTGCAACTTCTGCCGGTCTGTCACAGGTCGCAGCCGAGAAGGCCCTTAATGGTTTTACCGAGGCCGTGCAGGATGCCATGGCCAAGGGTGAAAGTGTGGCTCTTATCGGTTTTGGTACCTTTTCCGTATCTAAGCGTGCGGCCAGGAAGGGGCGTAATCCTCAGACCGGTCAGGCCATTGACATTGCCGCTAAAAATGTTGCTAAATTCAAGGCCGGCAGCCGGTTGAGCGAGGCCGTTAATTAGGGGCTGTAAAGAAAAAAACATGGCCATGGATTGGTCAGCTTTGAATGTGTTGTAATCACAAAATTCTCATCGTAGCTCTGCTGCGCCGATATTTTTACTCAATCGTTACATTCAAATCTGCCCCAGAGCTAAGCACCAATATCACCCATGTCACTTTTTACAGGCCCTGAGCCTCGGCCTCCGGTCATTGGGTAAGCCAGATATGCAGTATTTGATGAAAAAACCCGCTGATTTCAGCGGGTTTTTTTGTGCTGTGAAAGGGGTCTGCTGCTTTTGTCAAGACCTGCAGTTAGAAAATTATGTAATGTTCGGGTAATAATCTGTAATGATTTCATAAGGATACAACGCTTAAGGGTAGGCTCTATTTTTCCAGCTTTCGATTCGGGGGTATAATGATTTTTGCTAAAAAGCGTGGGGGGAATTCTGTCCCTAATTGAGAGGAAAAATTTAATCCGCCCCGGAAGGGTAACAACTTATTGCGTATTACCTTATCCTTGTGTTATATAGCGAAACATTCATTAGTGTTGGCGCCAGTAGCTCAGCTGGATAGAGCAACGGACTTCTAATCCGTAGGCCGGGGGTTCGAATCCCTCCTGGCGCACCAATAAAGGGGTTGCTATGTTCTGCCCCTTCCCCCCCCCTAATCGCCAAATCTATCATCAATGGCTTCTAAAAATTTCTTACCACAATCCGGGCAATAGCCATGCGACATGCTCTTACCAGCCTTTTTAGTCAGGTATTCCTCCACCGGCATCCATTTCCCCTGGCCGGGTTTTGTACCGCTGTCATCCCTGATCTTTTTGCAGTCTAAGCAGATGGGTAGAATATCTTCATACATCTTGACCATATCCTTTAATTCCTGCTTCTCGAAACATTTATTTATGCGGAATATCAATTCGTTCAGGTCACAGGGCTTGAGCAGGTAGTCATCGGCCCCGAGGCGCAGGGCCTCAACCGCGGAGCTCAGATCACCATAGCCGGTGAGGATTATAACCGCAGTGTTTGGCGAGTCCTGTTTTATTCTCTCTAAAACGGTAATGCCGCTCATCCCTTCCATCATCAGGTCGGTTATCACCAGATTAATGGGCAGAGCGCTAAACCGTTTTAAGGCCTCGGCGCCATCGGGAGCGGTGAATACCTGAAAGCCCTCATCAATTAACTTGCCTTCGATGGTCTTAAGAATAATGGCCTCGTCGTCCACTAAGAGAATTGTTTTGCTCATTTGGTTTTCCTTGTAATGGGCAGGGTGATGGTGAAAACAGTACCTTGGCCGGGTTTACTCTCTACTTTGATGTCGCCTTGATGGCGTTTTATAATCCCATAGCTCACCGACAGACCTAAACCAGTACCCTTTACGGCCGCCTTGGTGGTGAAAAAAGGTTCAAATATATGGGGGAGATTCTCGGCCGGGATACCGTTACCGGTGTCGGTAATTTTGATTATAGCCTGATTTGATATTTTCCGGGTGGAAATAATTACTCGGCTGCCCGGCCCGCAGGATTCCATGGCATTGTTGAGCAGATTCAGTAATACCTGTTTAATCTGGTCGGAGACGGCCTGAATGGGCGGCATATTGGGTTCGTAATCCGTGTTTATTTTAATCCCTTTGTTTTTCATCTCCTTCTTGGTGAGCATCAGCATATTGTCGATGGTGGTGGTGAGATTAACCGTGGTCATTATGCCGGAGGTCGGGCGGTTGAAATCCTGTAGATTTTTGATCAGGCTCTTGATGCGGTCGCATTCGGCAACGGCCAGTTCAGCGAACTCTCGGTTGGAATTGTCTAATTGCCCTTTATCCAGCAGGAGCTCAAGGACGTTGCGGATGCCAAAGAGAGGATTGTTGATTTCATGGGCGATGGAGGCCGAAAGTTTACCCACGGCGCTCAGTTTTTCGGCATGCAGTAATTGCTCCTGGAGCTGGCGTTCATCGCTGATATCAATGCCAATGCTGATTATATATTCAATTTTACCGTTGTCTGAGGTAAAGATGGTGTTGGAACAGTCAATGGCTAAGTGCTGGTTGTCCTTAGTTAAGATGTGAAATTCCAGTTTTGGCGGGAAAGGCTGTTGGTGGATTTCGGCAAAATATTTGTTAATTTGCCGGGCCTCGGCTGTCGGCAGCAGGACATCACTGAACCTCTTGTTTTTCATTTCCTCAATGCTGTAACCGGTAAGTCTTTCGCAGGTCTTATTGCAGCGGATAATCCGCCCCTGGGGATCTAAGACCACGATGAGGGCGGCGGCAGTGTTAAGGATGGCGGCGGTGAAGGAGGATTCCTGCTGGAGGGCTGTCTCGGCCCTGGTTCTTACTTCGACTTCCCGCTGGAGATATAGATTGGAGCGGGCCAGTTCCGCGGTACGTTTTTTGAGTCGGCTGGAGCCTGAAATAATACCGAAATCCCCGATGAGCCATAGGAGAAGCAGGGATATAGCATGTACCGTTATTTGTTTGTTGGCATCTTTAATAAAGGAGTTCATGGGCAGGGATATGCCAATTCCTCCCCTGACATCTCCTACCTTGTAGCCTTGATGGTCATGGCAGCGCAGGCAGATTGGTCTTACAAAGAGGGGTTGCATGAGGCGGAGGGTCTCGCTGCCGCTTTTTTTGTCCTTGATTATGGCCACATCCTCCTTGCTGCCCCGCTCGAAGGATTTTAAGGCCTTGGTTTCCCAACGGTCTGGCTTGTTGGCGGGGCGCAGGGGCTTAAGACTGGTCAGGTGGCCGGCGACACCATAGAGATCGGAGAAGGTATTGTTTAAATCGCGCAGCATGTATTCTGGATTCATCAGGGTGAGGCGGCGGCCGGAGGGGGTGGTAATGTCTCTTTCGGGTATTTTCAGATAGGGGTTGGGCTGCAGGTCTTTAGTAACCGGGACATATACCCCGCCCCGGGCGTAGGCCCAGAAGCGGAAGGCCTTTTCTTTATTTAAGTGAGCGCGGGCCGTGTTTAAGGCCATAGCTCTGGTGGCGGCGTTTATGTCAATGACTTCCTTGGTCAATAATCCGCTGACTATAATTGTCCATACAGCCAGTAGAGCCCAAGTGTAATGCATGAGGTTGAAGCGGCGTTTGGGGGCGGGATTATTATTCAAGGTTGTAAGCTTTGGAGTCCAGGCCGGTAAAATAATTTATAAGTCTTGGATTCTTTGCATGATTTTATAACTATTTATATTATACTAAAAATCTATTGTCGATGTCAGATTATTTTAGGGGCTTTGGTAATAAACAGGAAAACTGGAAGGTACTGAAATGGCAGAAGTGGATATTCTCAATCTGGAGGCCCGGTTGCGAGAATTGGAAGAGAAGTTTCTTACCATCGATTCCCTGGCTCAGGATGTGGCTCAATGCCGGACATTAGAGGAACGGCTGGAGATCCGTCTACAGTTTGAGGCTCTCATTACTGAAATTTCCACGACCTTTATTAATCTTCTGCCCGCGGAATTACAAAGGGGTATAAACATGGCTTTGAGCAAGGTGGCGGCGTTTACCGGCGCCGGGCGCTGTTATGTCTTTATTCTGAGTGAGGACGGGACGTTTATGACCAACACCCATGAGTACTTCTCCGCCGGGGTAGAACCGCAGCTTGAGAGGCTGCGCCGGGAGCCGGTGGTCAGTCATCAATGGCTGCTTGAAAAGTTGCGCAGTAACGGGGTGCTGCGAATTGAGAGGGAAGGTGGACTGCCGCCTGGGTTTGATGATGTATTCATCAAACCGGAGGTTCGGGCCTCGGTAATAGTTGGTTTTTTTACCAAGAAGCGTTTGGCGGGTTTTATTGGCTTCGACTGGATGGGTGATGTTGATGCCGATGTGGTGCAGACTGCTGATATGCTGACTGTTCTGGGGCCGATTATCGCCAATGCCCTGGAGCGCAAAAAGATGGAAGATACCAGGGAAAAATTGATTAGTGAATTGCGCCGTACCCAGGAAAAGCTGTTAACCCTGTCGGTTCGGGATCAATTAACCGACCTCTTTAACCGGCGGCATATGGAGGAATCTTTGGCCCGGGAGATAAGCCGGGCCGCGCGTCATAAAACCTCTCTCGCTGTAATTATGCTTGATCTCGATTATTTTAAAAGGATTAACGATACCTACGGCCATATGGCTGGAGACGTGGTTTTGAAGGAAATTGGCCGTCTCCTGCAGGAACGTTCCAGGGGGGAGGACGTGGTTTGCCGTTATGGCGGAGAAGAGTTTATTATTATTATGCCGGGTGCCTCTTTGGAGGCGGCCGGCAAGCGGGCGGCCGAGCTTTGTCTCGCCACCGGCGCTCTGGAGATTAAATATCGTGATGAAAATCTGCCCAAAATTACCGTCTCCCTGGGAACCGCCGCTTACCCTCAACATGGTGATACTGCCGCCCTTCTGCTCTATAAAGTAGATAAGGCCCTTTATCAGGCTAAGCAAAGAGGACGGAACCGAGTGATGGCCGCGGACTGACCGCTTTCTTGAATACTTGATTTAAAAGTAACGAATTCAATAAGTTGCACATATTGTTTATATGAAAGTCACCTGCCAAGAGTGTTGGCCTTGCTACGACTTTCATGTTTCGTTGTGCCTGGGTGATCGGGCATGGCTGTTACTTAGAAGCGTTATATTTAAAAGAACCAATCAGCAGGACGTAACTGTTTAGTAGTGCTGCTGAACAGTTACGATTTTATCGCCATTTAGGTGGAAGCAGACGCTTGATGCGTTTATCCACCAAGTCCCTGGTGGCACGGTCTACCGTAAGAACTCGGGGGTACCAGGGTTTAAGACGGCAGTCGAAGACAATGGGGGCGTCAAGGCCGACATGGAATCTTCGCACCATGCTGGCGGTTCCATGAATATCGGCCGCCGGTTCAAAACGAGTGAAAAAATGCCACAAAAAGGCGGACAGATCAGCGCATGCTGCCTTGACGTTATCTACCAGGATGATTACCGGCCATTCTCCCCAGGCGGGATAGGAGGTTAGAGCATTGATTAAGTTGTTATTTCCCTCGTATGCCGCCCCCTCCACCACCAGGGTGCCGGGGAGAAAAACCTCGGCCCGTTTAACTTCCGGCGGCAGGGGGAAATTAATCTCTTCCGGCAGTTGCCGGCATTTCTCCTGACCCAGGCCCATCATAATGGCCTTGGAACCTTTGTTGACCTGGGGGCCGGTGTAATCCAAGGTGTCTTGAGAAACATTGGAGAAAACAAAGAGATCTGTCTGCCAGTTAATTCTCTCTAATACATGGCGCCAGAGGGCCGGGAAGTCATTTATGTCTATGTTGCCGTCGGTAATAATCAAGAATTTGGTCAGTGACAGTTGTCCTTCGCCGAGGATGCGGAGGCCGGCGGCAAAGGCCTCGCGCGGGTAACGGTTACAGATTCTGGCGGCGGCGAGGCAATGAAAGCCGGTATCGCCAAAGGTCTTTAATTCCCGAACCCCGTTCATCACCAGAGGGAAGAGCGGCGAGAGGAGATCCTGTAGAAAATCGCCGATATAGTAATCTTCCTGGCGGGGGCGGCCCACCACGGTGGCGGGATAGATGGCGTCTTTGCGGCAATAGAGGGTCTGGGCTTGGAATACGGGGTAGTCGTGGCGCAGGGAGTCGTAGCCGTAGTGGTCGCCAAAGGGGCCTTCCGGCCGTCTGACGTGGGGAGGAACCTGCCCCTGAACCGCGAATTCGACATTGGCAATTAACTGGTGGCCGCCGTCCGGGCTGGCGGTTACCGGCAGTTTGCCGCCGAGGAGCAGGGAGGCCAGCAGCAGTTCGGGAATGTTCTCCGGCAGGGGGGCGATGGCCGCCATCATCAAGGCCGGGGGGCCGCCGATGAAAAGGGTCATGGGCAGGCTCTCATTCCTTTTTTCGGCCTCGTAATAGTGAAAGCCGCCGCCTTTGTGGATCTGCCAGTGAATGCCGGTGGTCTGGTCGTCATAACGCTGGACGCGGTACATTCCCAGATTATGACCCCGGCCATCTGGATGCTCGGTATAGATTAGAGGCAGGGTAACAAAGGGGCCGCCGTCCGTATCCCAGGAGGTGAGGAGGGGCAGGTCATTGAGGTGAGGCGGTTGCTGGCGGTGTTCCAGAATTGGGGCTCGCCGGACATTTTTAAGGCCGATTTTCATGGCCTGTTTTATGATATGGCGGCTGTCCCATAGTCGGCTGAGGGATGGCGGGCCGAAGGATTCTATAGTATGAACCAGGCCCTGGACGAATTTTTGCGGCCGCCGGCCAAAGGCCAGTTCAAGGCGTCTGTTGCTACCGAATAGATTGGTAACTACCGGGAAGCGGCTGCCTTTCACCTTGGTGAAGAGCAGGGCCGGACCCTGGCGGGCGATAACCCGGCGGTGGATTTCGGCAATCTCGAGATAGGGGTCAACTTCTTCCTCAATTACATGCAGTTCTGATTCCTGGCGCAGAATATTGAGATAGGCTCTGAGGTCTGGGATAATGTGTTCTGTCAAAAAAAACTCCAAAAATAAATCTATTCAGTCAAGTTGGATAAACCAGTTCTGAAACGCGGGCTGTAAGGGGGGTAGCAAAAATAATTTGTAAATTGAACACTTATAGTATCATTTTAAATGAAAATTTATTAGTATTTCTGTTAATTTTTTGAGTAAGCACGTTTGTGCTGTCCTCAAATTAATGGGGTCTAACTGAGGAATAAACGGTGATATTCTCCCTCACGCAGATGCTTTTTCATGGTCTTTGTTAACAGATCTACAATATTGGTTAATTCCTGATCCGTCAGGCGGGGGGTCAGGGTATCTAACAGTTCGTTTTGGCTGAATTTCTGGAGAAATTTTCTAAGGGAACGTTCATCGGTGCGGCGGTTCCAGCCAAAGCATATTTCTTCAATTTCTTCAGGCATAAGAATTAGCGGTGTATAATTTATGAGTGAAAAAAAACGTGGGGCGCTGCATAAAGGGCAGCAGTACGAAGAGATTGATTCCCCTCAGCATATTCTGCGTGTTCTAACAGATATAAAAAAGCAGCATAAATTTATAATATTACAGCATAAGGGGTATCAATCCGGCAGTACGGCTATAGTAAAACCAAGGGCTGAATTTCTACTTATTGACCGGCCTCTGGACTGGCCCGGAGTAAGTAAAAAAATTAGAGTCCTGTATCGTGATAATACCAATGTGTGGTGCTATTTTAATACGGTGCTGCTTAATTCCAGCCAAGATACCTTAAAAACTTCATTTCCAACAGAACTTTTTCGCATGCAGCGCCGGGCTCATTTTCGGATTATGATGTCTTCACAATGTAAGGTGTCATTTAAAAATAATGATATCGATTTTCTTGAGGCGCGGATTAATGATCTGAGTGTTGGCGGCATGTCAATATGTTTGTTGGGCTTAGATAATGCCGATCTGCTTAAACAGGGGGATAAGGTGGCGGATATAAGCATTTGCCTTGCCCCGGAAGGTAAGGCGGAGCAGGGGGCGGAGCTGGAGATCAAAGAAGGGGGGATCGTTCGTTTTTTTAATACTGAGGACGGTCGTCGCTGTATGGGGGTGGAATTTTACGTTCAGGGTCGAGAGGGCAACCGGCTCATGCAGTTTGTCCGCAGCCGGGAGCTGGCCGCTCTTCGTAAAGGGGTCGCTTAAATATTTCGTAATTATTCAGCGTGATGTGTAACCGCCGGAGTGTAACCGCTCAGCCCCCGGCAATGCGCCAATGGGCCTGGCGTTCCCTGGGGCCGTCGAATTCGCAGAAGAATATTCTCTGCCAGGTGCCGAGTTTCAGGGCGCTATTTTCAATAAATACTATTTCAGAGCTGCCGATTATTGAGGTCATCATGTGGGCCTGCGAGTTGCCTTCGAGGTGTTTATAAGGGAATTGGCTGGGGACGATACGCTCGATTACCGCGGCGATATCCTGCTGGACGGCTGGATCGGCCCCTTCGTTAATGGTCAGGGCGGCGGTGGTATGCGGACAATAGAGATAGCAGATACCTCCCTCACAGCCGCTTTGCTTCAGAGCCTTGTTTATCTGGGTAGTTATATCTATCAATTCTATTTTTCTGGAGCTGCTGATGGTGATGGTTCCCTTATTCATAGTAGGCCTCTTATAGTTGTGGCATTGAATAACAACTGAAAAAATATTATAAATGAAGTCTGTTCAGCGGCATCCAATCCTGATCTATGCTTATCCGCCCATTTATATGGAGCAGTTCTGCATAGTCGTCACAAAAATTATAATAATATGTTTGAGCTTGTCAAAGATATTATTTCAGGACTACTGCTGAATAGTTTATATGAAAGTCACCTGCCAGGGATATTGGCCTTGCCACGACTTTCATGTTTCGTTGTGCCTGGGTGATCGGGCATGGCTGTTACTTCGGAGTACTGCTGAACAGTTACACTCCGATGGTTATTGTTACTTTTAAAATAGAGGCCGGGTTCGCCCGGTTGTTTGGCTGAATAGTTACGGAGCATTAAATGTTGGAACAAAGTTTGTTGAATCTTCATTGGCAGGGGGATTATGCCTCTCTTGTTGGTACCCCGGAAAACGGCTTAAACTTCACCGCGGCCCTGCCGGGCAAGCTGCGTCTTGATGCGCCGCGGGTAGAAATCTGAGGATAGCGCTATGATTCTTCTCTGGTTTTATTCTGCTTTTCCCCTCTCGGCTTTTATCCTTCCCCGGCAGAGGTCTGTGTCTTGAATTATTATCCGGTATGTCTAAATATTGCCGGCCGTCCATGTCTGGTTATTGGCGGCGGCCGGGTGGCGGAACGTAAGGTCGGAGGGCTCCTTGACTGTGGAGCCGATGTCTGTGTCATCAGTCCGCTTTTGGCTCCTGGTCTGCGCCTGCTTTATGAGCAGGGGGTTATCAGCTGGCGGCAGCGCGGTTATGAAAGTGATGATGTGCGGGGGGCCTTCCTGGTGATGGCGGCCACTGATGATCATGAGGTGCAGGATATGGTCGTGGCTGATTGCGTCCGGCATAATATTCCGCTCAATGTGGCTGATGTACCGGATAAATGCAATTTTATCCTGCCAGCCCTGGTGCGCCGGGGCAGTCTCTCAATTGCTATCTCCACCTCCGGCAAGAGTCCGGCCCTGGCCAGGGAACTTAAAGAGCGTCTCAGGGCGGAGATTGGGGGTGAGTTTGAGTTGTTGAATGATATGATGGGCCTGCTGCGCGCGGAGGTCATGGGCCGGGGATTGGCACAAAAACAGAATGAAGCATTGTTCAAGGAGATATTGGTCGTCGGGCCGGCAGTCTGGATTAAGGAACATAACTGGCCGCCCATCCAGGCCCATCTTGAGAAGGTGCTTGGTAGTCTGCCTGATTCTCTCATGGATGAGCTTCGTGAACTTGTGGATAGGGGCGCGCCAGGGGTGCAATAAAGACCGTCCATGGGCGGTTAATCGATATTATTGGGTAACTTTCAGCAATAAGCGAAAAATTGCCCTAAACTGTGAACTGTAACTGTTCAGCAGTGCTCCAGATTCGTTCATTCGGGATTTCGAAGCATACTTTGGTATTCG
>VAPL010088089.1_pt1 | contig 13396 bp, 11 predicted proteins | sample 3395061 | NCBI WGS metagenome assembly VAPL01 (sample SAMN08290444, study PRJNA428436) | hydrothermal vent metagenome | isolation source: Deep-sea hydrothermal vent chimney 2 | place: Pacific Ocean: Juan De Fuca Ridge | depth 2182 m m | reverse complement strand
GTTATTTCTGTATTTTTCGCTCCGTTAAAAACTATATTAAGTATGGTTTTATACAAACCAAATCTAGAGTTCCTTTTTCTCATCCGTTCAAGAAGTAATGCATACATCCCACGATGAGTAATCACAACAAAAGTATCCTTATCTTTATTTTCTAAATATGAAACAGCCTTTCTTGCTCGTTCATCTAACCTATACATATTCTCACCATCAAAGTGACACCATTTGGAGACATTTGTATTTATAAAAATAAGAATAGCTACATAAAGTGAATGTGGTGAGTAACGCCATTTGTTTACCAAATCACTAGGCCATTTAAATTCGTTAAAAAAGTCTTTTGACTCTAAATCGACACAGAGCTTACTTGCTATAATCTCCCCTGTCTGCCTAGCACGCAACAGAGAACTGGTGATTACAAAATCAATGTCACTTTTGGAAAGCTTGTCGGCTGTACAAGACGCTTGTTCTTTTCCCAAATCAGAAAGGGGTTCATCATCCGCCTGAAAGAGCTTCTTCCTGTTATGACAAGTCTCTCCATGTCGGACTATATATATTCTCATATTAAAACTTTTCTATTCCTTAATGAGATCTATCAGTGCAAGCTCCAGCGGCAGCTCTCGCACATACGAATGTCTTGTTTCTTCATAAGCTTCCAAAAAACGGCTCAATGTCTTTGAATTAATACTACTGTCCTTCTTTCCCGCAATGTTCTTGAGATACAAAAAATCTTCTTTGGAGTATTCTTCTTGTAAAACACTCCCTAACTCTGCTGCATACCTTAACAAAAGTACCGTGCGTAATTTACGCAAGATAAGCTTTAGAAAAATACCCATATCTGTATTTTGTTTTGAAGCTCTAGAAACAGCCTCTAGTCCTGAAGAAAGTTTTTTTTCATCAATAGATCTAATAACAGTATTTATAAGCTCCACACGAGGAGACCCTGTTACTTCTTCCACATCTGCAACATTAATCTTTTTACCACTTGAAGCTATTATTATTTTTTGCAAAATCCCAAGTGCATCTCGAAAAGAACCCTCTGCCAGAGTGGCTATCAAATCTGCTGAAGATTGCTCGAGGGTATATCCTTCTTTTTTTGCAACAGAAGATACCATATCCTTAAGCATAGACACTGTTGGCTTACGAAAAATATGCACTTCACAACGAGAAACTATTGTCTCTGGAAGCTTATCTATCTCTGTTGTGGCAAGAATAAAAACAGCATGCTTCGGAGGCTCTTCTAATGTCTTAAGAAAGGCATTGAATGCCTCCTTAGTAAGCATATGAACCTCATCAATAATATATATCTTATATTGAGATTCAAAAGGAAGAACTGTCACACCTTCGCGCAATTCACGAACATCATCAATACCTCGATTTGACGCAGCGTCTATTTCATATAAATCCTTATCGCTCGTACCTGCCTCTTTAGCAAAAATACGCGCAATACTTGTCTTACCAGTACCTCGAGAACCTGCAAATAAATAAGCATGCGAAACAGCACCCTTCCCAAGTGCCCCAGTAAGAACCGAAATTACATGCTCTTGCCCTACTATTTCTGTAAAATCTTGCGGGCGATATTTGCGATAAAGAGTAGCCTGTTCTCTTTTTTCCATGCGGTCAGTATACCACGACACACCCGTACTTTCTTATTTGTGGAAAAATATATAACGAAAATTCTTCTACTTTCTAGATTTGGTTGTTTTCCGCACAACTTTTTTAGTTTTTTTCTTTATAGTTCTAACTTTTTTATTCGCCGTCAACTTTATTTCCTTTTGAATATTTTTCCAATATTTTTTAAGTTCTCGCTCAAGAGCTGCTATGTCTTTTGAGTCAATAGTTTTTAATTTTGTATATCGTTTTGTTACTTGAGCAACAACTTTGTAATAATCTTTCTGTGTTTCAATTTTTGCTTTTTTTGCTTGTATAAAGACTTCCTTTTTAACTTTATTTGTCCACGCCATAACTTTCTTACGATTCTTTTTTCCGTCTGGCCCATATAAGAAATAAGCTCCAGCAGCGGCCGCAGCCGCACCTGCCACTAAAGCCACACCAAGACCTACTTGTTTTTTAGAAACTTTTCGCTTCGCAGTTTTCTTTTTTACCATAATTTTTATTTATAATTTTAAGATAATAATCCTTACCCCTATTTCTCTTCTTTTTCCTTCTTCTTCGTAGAACGCTTTTTCCTTTCTGACGACATAAAACGACCACCAAACATACTTAAAATATCTTGGAGCCTTGTCCCACCTTTCTTAATTACCTTATGAAAAGACAAGAAATCGCGTTCTAAAAAAGACATTCCCTTCTTCACTTTTTCAGACATCTCTTTAATATCTTTTAAAATCATAACCACATAAAACAAAACTACTCCAACTAGAATTGTTACGAACACAATGGCGATTGAAGTAATAAGAAAAAATATGTTTGTCTGCAGAACATCTGACATGTTTATATTATACGCAATGATCTTTTAACTTCAAAAGTTTAACTGTGTACTACCTCACCTTCTTCTTAATTCTTTATATATACGTCTTTATCAAGTCTACTACTTCAGAAGCATTTTGACATTTCATTAGTCTTATACGGAGTTCTTTTGCCCCATCAAATCCTGATGCGTAGGACCTATAATGTTTTTTCATAGTTGCGAAATTCCTGTGTGGCAACAGTTTTTCAAATAATTTTGTATGTTCCGCCAAAACATTTAAACGTTCTGTAACTGAGACATTCTCTTTCTTTATAGTATCTGAAAACAACCAAGGATTTCCAAATATTGCTCTACCTAACATTACTCCGTCACAATTTGTTTGTTTCACTTTTTCTCTTGCACCAACAAGAGACTCAACATCCCCATTGCCTATAATGAGAGTCTGACTTTTTAATTCATCTCGTATTTCTACTGCTCGCTTTATATGTTCCCAACACGCTGGTACATCTGACATTTCTTTGCGTGTGCGCGAATGTATTGTTATTACTGCTGGCTGTGCGCGAAGAAGTGTCGGTAACCATTCTTCAATCTCATTTTTGTTATAACCAATACGAGTTTTTACCGACACAGGCAACATCCCTGCTCCTCTCTTTGCGGCATTAATAAGTTCCACCGCCAAGTCGTAATTTTTCATAATAGAAGCTCCAGCGCCCTGTTTTTCAACACTCTTATCTGGACATCCCATATTTATATCCACCCCATCAAAACCACGCTCTTGCGCAAGATAAGCTGCTCTTTCCATCATATCCGTACGTGAAGTAAAAAACTGCGCCACTATTGGTCGTTCTGCTTCAGAAAAAATCAATACTTCTTCCAATTTCTTTCTCCCCTCCTTATCTGCAAGAAAAATCCCATCAGCTGAAACAAACTCTGTCCACAATACATCTGGTTTTCCATATTTAAATATTATTCTTCTGAATGCAGCATCTGTAACATCTGCCATTGGTGCCAATACAAAAAATGGCTTCTTCAACTTACCCCAAAATCCTTGTTGCATAAAATCTATTTATCCAAAAATTTATAATATACTTTATTACCAAACCGCAGATCAATGTAGTCTATTCCTACTGTCCCGTTATTTTTCAAATCATCAGACAAAAGCGTGGACTTAAGGTTGTCTAAAACAGAAGAAAGTTTCGCGTCTTGTGCAAACAAAACACGTGTACTGCTCCCTAAATAAAGCTCATAACTATTTACATCTCCAACCGCCAATTCTGTTGCTTGTATATCAGACTTTCGTAAAGATTGTAAAAAAAATAATATCTCTTGAAATCTTTTTTTAGGTAAAAAATATTGACCAACAGAAGAACCATCTCCTAAAGGCCCATAGAAACGAAAATATATATCTCCTGTGAAAACAGGTGAGGAAGCGTAGAGTAATCCATTTTCATCAAGAAAAAAACATTCTGGAATAGCATCTTCCAAACGATTCTCTCCACACCAAAGTGCTTTAGGTTTTCTTTCTTTTATCTCTACTAAAATAGAATTAAAGCCAACAGAAGACACCTTCACCTCTTCTACCCTCTTAAACTTCAGTAGAATAGATTTTTCTATGAAATTACGTGGATAGATAAAAATGTCAGACCGAGGAAAAATAAAAAAATAATCTCCAGAAATCTCCTTATTCACTAGACTCTTAATGTCTTCCAACAACACAGTCTCATTTCCATTCAAAACTACTTCCTGAATACTTACCTCAGGACGTTTTAAAAGATAAGAAATACCAGCAATCAAAAGCAAAATAGCGACCACTAAAAACAAAATCTTGAGAGCAAAAGACTGACGCTTACGACGTGTCAATTTAGAGGACCGTAGTGTTTTTTTTCTCCACCACATATCACCATTCAGAATAGATTATTGAGTATTCACACCTATAATGTCCTTGCCCATATATGGACGTAATACTTCTGGAATGACAATGGATCCGTCTTCTTGCTGATTGTTTTCTAAAATGGAAATAAGAACTCGTGGAGTTGCGATAGCTGTGTTGTTTAAAGAATGAGCATACCTTAATACACCTTTATCATCTTTATATCGTATGTTCAACCTACGAGTTTGAAAGTCATGGAAGTATGAAGAAGAATGGGTTTCTCTATATTTCTCTTCAGACGGTACCCATACCTCCAAATCATATTTTTTTACTTGCCCAAGTCCTAAATCACCACCACAATTTACAACCTTACGATATGGAAGTTTAAGAGCCTGCAAAAGATCCTCAGAATTTTTTGTTAGTTCTTCATGATGTTTTACTGACTCTTCGTGATTAGCTTCACACAAAACTATCTGTTCAAGTTTAAAAAACTCATGCACACGCATCAAACCTTTAGTATCTTTTCCATGACTCCCAGCCTCACGACGAAAACATGTAGAAAACGCTAAAAATTTTATAGGGAAATCCTCCTTATTTAAGACTTCATCCATGTAATATCCCATTGAGGACACTTCTGAAGTCCCTGCTAAATATTCGTTGTCCTGTGTTTTATATAAATCTTCTTCACTCTGAGGCAAGTATCCTGTTCCAATAAATGGTTCTCGACGCAATAATGCTGGAGCAAAAGTAGGAATAAAGCCCCCTTTTTTTTCAAAAACATCTCGTACAAAATTCAACACTGCAAAAGCCAACCGAGCCCCATCATTCTTCAGAAAATAACCCCGAAACCCAGCCACCTTCACCCCACGCTCAAAGTCAGCCATATCGTACAACTTAGCTATCTCTATATGGCTTTTAGGAGTAAAAGTAAATGATGGCTTTTCTCCCCACACACTTACCTCCTCATTGTCTTCATCACTCTCTCCTTCTGGCACAGACATATCCGGGACATTAGGCACTTGCACCATTAATGTCTGCCACTCCTGCATCAACTCTTTAAGTTTATTTTCTCCAACCTGCAAACCTGCTTTAAACATTTGCATTTCACCAATCAGCTTCACTTTCTGATCAATGTCTGTAGTTTCTGCGATACGTTGAGTAACCGCATTTTGCGAAGCGCGCTTTTCTTCCACATCTCTTTGTAACTTTCGACGCTCACTATCAACCTCAAGCAGGCGATCTATATCTACCTCAATGTGTTTTTTGCGAGCAGCATCTTTAACCAACCCAGCATTTTCCCGTATAAACTTAATATCCAACATATATTTTCCTTAATGGTATTATAGATAATACTATGTCGTTCCCCATGAGACAACTCACTCCAACAAATTTCCCCACTCTTTTACAAGAAATTCCAGACTCCCCACCACTACTAAATATTCGAGGAGAGTCAATCGACTCAGACAACAAGTTCCTATGTGTTGTCGGTTCACGCAAATATACCTCGTACGGAAAAGATGTTTGTACTTCTCTTATTCAAGGTCTCTCTGGACAAAATATTACGATAGTGTCTGGGTTAGCACTTGGAATAGACTCTATCGCACATCAAGCAGCCCTTGAAGTTGGGCTTACAACAGTAGCCATCCCTGGTTCAGGACTTGGAAATAGCGTGCTGTACCCAAGAAGCAACTATAGACTAGCTCATCAAATCCTTGATGCAGGTGGTTCTCTTGTCTCAGAGTTTCCTGAAGATCACAAAGCAAGACCTGAAAACTTTCCCCAGCGAAATCGCATAATGGCAGGATTATCCCATGCTGTGCTTGTTATTGAAGCTGAAGTACGCTCCGGAACACTTATAACGGCTCGCTTGGCTACAGAATACAATAGAGATGTTCTAACAGCTCCCGGATCAATATTCTCTGGCACTTCAGCTGGTCCGCATCTACTTATACGTCTTGGTGCAACTCCAGTACGCTCCAGCAAAGATATTTTAGAAGTATTCAATATGGAAAACGAAGAACCTTCTCATGTATACAACCTCAAAGACCTTTCAGAGAATGAAAACAGGGTGATTTCTTATCTTGGTACACCACTAGTCCGAGATGAGTTAATAGAAAAAATGGGACTGCCAATACACGAGGTTAATTCTTTACTTTCTGCTATGGAACTAAAGAGCTTAATAATAGAAAAAATGGGTACTATACGCCTTAGAAAGAGCTAATTTCACCCCTAGAAAACCTCTTCTGTGTTTACTTTACATAAATACTCAGTGAAAAAATTGAAAATAATAATTGACAATCTACACACTTTAACGTAGTAGTGTAGGACTATAGGGTACAATTAAAAACTTGAAAATCACATAAATTAAAGAAAAAAATCAAAATGAAACTATTAATCGTCGAGTCTCCAGCAAAAGCAAAAACTATTTCAAAATATCTAAATGATGAATATACAGTTCGAGCCTCAGTCGGACATATTCGAGATCTTCCAAAAAGCAATAAAAACGCTATTGATATTAAAGGAGGTTTCATCCCTCAATACGAAATTGTAAAAGGGAAAGAAAGTATTATTCATGAACTAGAAGATTTTGCTAAAAAAGCGAAAGAGGTGGTATTAGCAACCGACCCCGACAGAGAAGGAGAGGCTATCGCGTGGCACCTTACTGAAGCTCTCCACCTAAACTCAAAGAAAACAAAAAGGGTTAGATTTCATGAAATTACCAAAGAGGCAGTTCAGGAAGCAATGAATCATCCCACCGTTATAGATGATAATTTACGTCGCGCGCAAGAGGCGCGTAGAGTACTAGACAGACTAGTTGGATATGACCTTTCTGGACTTATTTGGAAAAAAGTACGCTATGGACTTTCTGCAGGTAGGGTACAATCTCCAGCTCTGCGTATTTTAATGGTACGTGAGAGAGAAATTCGCGCATTTATTCCAGAAAATTATTGGGTTATCACAGCAGAAGTTAAAAGTGGAGAAAAGATTAAATTCCCTCTTACTTGTTCCGAAGAACCCAAAAAAGAATCTGAGTCCGACAGAATACTAGATGTTGGAAAATCTGGATCATGGACTATCTCTGACCTAAAGGAATCTGAAATGAAACGCTCTCCAAAAGCGCCTTTTACTACATCCACTCTTCAGCAGGTCGCAAGCACCAGACTAGGATTTGCACCATCACGGACAATGGGTATAGCACAAAAGCTCTACGAAAAAGGTTTTATTACTTACATGCGAACAGACAGTGTTACTCTGTCTAAACAATCATTGACCCAAATCGCATCTTTCACAAAAAAAGAATATGGGAAAGAATATTCGGCCGTACGCACATATAAAACAAAAAGTCGTTCCGCTCAGGAAGCTCATGAGGCTATCCGCCCAACTTCAATTACAAAAATAAGCGCTGGGGCAAATGAAGATCAAAAAAAACTCTACACGCTTATCTGGGAACGCACTGTCGCCTCACAAATGACAGATGCTAAACTCAAAAAAACTAAACTCATTGCACATATAGAGCCTGCTTCTGGTAAAAAAGAAATTCCAGATTTCTATACAAATGGTTCACGTGTCATTTTTGATGGTTGGCTTAAGGCAGACCCGCGCGCACGCGGAGAAGATACTGAAGTGCCTAAAGTGGCAGTTGGAGAAAAATTAAATTTAATAGAAATTCTTTCAGAAGGAAAACAAACACAACCACCTTCTCGTTACACAGAAGCAGGTCTCATCAAAGAGCTGGAAAAACGAGGAATAGGACGTCCTTCTACCTACGCTTCCATTATCAAAACTCTTGTTGATCGTGGCTATTCTGAAAAAGAAGGACGCACGCTATTCCCCACTGACACAGGAGAAGTGGTCAGCGACTTTCTTGAAAAGAATTTCAGCACATATATCAGTGATGATTTTACAGCTAAAATGGAGAACGAGCTGGATGAAATAGCTAATGGAACACGTAAATACAAAAAAACTCTCAAAGATTTTTACGGACCATTTTCAAAAGAAATAAAGTCAAAAGAAAAAATAGACAAACTAACAAACCTAGGAGATGCTCCTGAAGAATTTAAATGTCCAAAATGCAAAGCATCAATGATTATAAAGCTCGGACGTGGAGGAAAATTCATGAGTTGTTCTCTTTTCCCTGAATGCGATGGCGCACGAACAATAGAAGGTAAAATCATTGAACCAGATAAACCTATAGGAAAACACCCAGAAACTGGTGAGGATATCTACCTTCTGCACGGGCGGTTTGGACCTTACGTACAAATCGGAGAAAAAACAAAAGAAAATCCAAAACCACGCCGAGCCAGCGTGCCAAAGGACAAAGACACTGATGAAGTAACTGTGGAAGATGCTGTAACTTATTTAAGTCTACCGCGCATCCTAGGACAACATCCAGAAACTAATGAAGATGTAGTAGCAAGTATAGGGCGTTTTGGACCATTTATAGTCCATGATGGAGATTTTCGCTCGCTTAAAAAAGATGACGTGTATAAGATAAAACTAAAACGAGCACTTGAAATTTTAGCGGAAGAAAAGAAAACTCGAGGTAAAAAGAAAAGCGCTTGAAATTAATCAAGACGCTTTATGTTCTTTGGTTGATTAAACATAAGCTCAACAGCTAATGCTTTAGGCTTTTTGACTTAACCTTTTTCTTCGTCAACCAATTCATCAAAAGAAGACGTCTTGCTCGGCAAGACTTCCCACCCAGAGACTCCGTCTTCAACCACAGTAGGAATCATGCAGAAAGGCCCATCCACGTAGTGAAGCCAACCACCATCTTGTCCTACTTTGGTTTCCTTACCTTTATCTTTCACAACCAAACTCCTTTTCTATAGAATTAGGAAACAAAATCCCAATAAAAGAATACTATATACCACGGATATTGTCAATACCTACAAGCCAACTTTAGTTGTGTACAATGACTTACATATGAACCCCTTAACCTTTACTAACGGAGTCAAGGAAATTACTGCCTTAATGGGTAACCCTCCAGCAGAGGATGTTGAACTTATTACCAAGGCTTACTGCTTTGCAAAAAAAGCTCACAAGAACCACAAACGAAATTCTGGGGAGCCCTACTTTAACCATCTTGTAGAAACAGCAAAAACTTTAGCAGACCTTGGACTAGGGCCGAAAACCATATCTGCCGGGCTCCTGCATGACTCTATTGAAGATGTAAATGTAAAACCTGAAGATATAAGAGAAGAGTTCGGCAATGACATCTTACACTTAGTGGAAGGTGTAACAAAATTAGGTACCTTAAAATACCGCGGGCTTTCTCGCCACACTGAAAGTCTGCGTAAACTTTTTGTAGCTTCGGCACAAGACATACGAGTAGTTATAATCAAGCTTGCCGACCGCTTACACAACATGAGAACGCTAGAATATGTCCCTGAACATAAACGCAGACGTATTGCTCTTGAAACACTGGACATCTACGCCCCAGTAGCTTATAGACTTGGTATAGGAAAATTAAAAGGAGAACTGGAAGACTTGGCTTTTCCTTATATCTATCCAAAAGAGTATAGTGAAGTTAAAAAACTATTAAAGCAAAAAAGTAAAGAAAATCTTAAACATCTTGAAAAAGTCAGCAAGTCTCTTAAAAAAGAACTTGGCAAACAAGGGATTACCAATTTTGAAACACATTTTCGTATTAAATTTCTTTACAGCCTTTTCCGTAAACTTGAACGAAAAGATGGCGATATTGAAAAAATATATGATATTTCTGCTTTACGTATTATCGTCCCAACAATAAACGATTGCTATAAAATATTAGGTGTTATACATGGTACTTGGAGACCTCTTCCAGGAAAAATAAAAGATTATATTGCTTTTCCCAAACCTAACGGATATCAAAGTCTTCATACCACCATATTCACAGGAGACGGTGGTATTGTGGAAATCCAAATCCGTACTCGTGCTATGCACAACGAGGCTGAATATGGTATCGCTTCACACATTTCTTACAAAGCAAAGGTGGAGGATGGTAAAAAAGATGGAGCTAATCTGGTCTGGATACGCTCCCTACTTCCATCTATCTCTTCATTAAAAAAACAATTGGATAGAAAAGAACAAAAAGAAGCAGGTGTTTCCTATACGACTCCCTCCGCGCCTGAATGGATAAAACAAATAGCACAAGTGCAAAAAGATTCTTCTAAATCAGATGAGTTCTTAAACACACTAAAAACTGACTTCTTCACTCATCGTATCTTTGTATTTACACCACAAGGAGATGTTGTAGACCTGCCCATTGACTCAAGCACTATTGATTTTGCTTATGCTATACATTCCAATATAGGGGATCATCTTTCTGGAGCAAAAGTAAACGGCAAACTAACCTCGTTAGAAAATAAATTAAGAAACGGAGATATTGTTGAAATTATCACTAAGAAAAATGCTTCCCCGAAACAAAAATGGATAAGCCTCACCACAACAGCACTTGCTCGCAGACATATACGCTCAGCTCTAGCCCAAAACAAATCTAAACGGTAAAGTTTTTTATTGAATAAATATCTTCATCTTCATCCTCCTGTTCTTGTGGTTGTTCTTGCGGTTGATTTTGAGAAATATCATCTGAACTAGATTTTTCTCCTCCAGAGACACTCTCTGGACTCTCTTTTTGTTCAACATCGGCCTCAGTAGGATGTTTTTCTTCTGGTATATGCCCTCCTACACGCGCTATAAAACGATTAAGAAAATTTTCATTTTTCTCTGCTTCATCTTTTTTAAGAAGATCTAGAATATTACGCAAATCATCTGGAGAAAAATAATCTATTAAAATTTTACCTCCTACTTCCTTTTGTTCTATTTGTACACGAGTACCAAGTGACTCGGTGAGCTCTTTTTCAAGCTCCAACATCTCTGAATTCAAAGCCTTTTTCCTTCGTACCTTGTCCACAGCTATTCTGCGCGCTATACTTTCCGCCTCACGTACTGTAAGTTTTTTATAAATAACTTCTTTAAAAAGAGTGCTTTGTTCATCAGGTTTATCTCCTAGCATCAAAAGAGGACGAGTGTGTCCCTCAGATATCTTCCCCCCAGCAAGAGCAACCTGCATATCCATCGGCAGAGCCAGTAAACGAATTGTGTTTGAAACATATTCTCTACTCTTCCCAACCTTTTTTGCAACTTCTGTATGCTTATGATTAAACTCCTCCACTAAACGATTAAATGCATGAGCTCTATCAATAGGATTTAAATCCTCTCGCTGTAAATTTTCTATTATTGCAAGTTCTAATTTTACTTTTCCAGTCTCTTCTCCAGTCCTTATAATAACTGGGACTTGCGAAAGCCCGGCCAACTTAGAAGCCCGCAGACGTCTTTCACCCGCAATAAGCTCATAGGATACAGAAAGCCCACCGTCTTCCCTGACAGTCTCATGTCTGGTGACTACAAGTGGTTGTAAAACACCGTATTGTCTAATCGATTCAGCTAAGTCATTCAAACGAAACTCATCAAATTCCATACGAGGTTGATATGGATTAGGGCGAACACGACTTATCTCCACCCAAAAGATTGAATTATTAAAAAGTTGTTGTGATTTCATATTAATATTATGCCTGTTATTGTATCATAAGAAAAACACCTCAAAATTGCAGTAATATGTGAATTACAGTACACTCAAATACATCTGCTGGAGTGGCGGAATTGGTATACGCGCACGACTCAAAATCGTGTGGGGCAACCCATGGGAGTTCAAGTCTCCCCTCCAGCACTTTGTACAAGTACTAAATAACACATCAAACCATACGACTTTCGTATGGTTTGATGTGTGTTGCTCTTTCTCTGTTTTCCTATACGATAATCTTCAGACGATAAAGCAGTAGGAAAGTCGGCTATTCACCACACAACCAGAAAAAGGATACTGATTATGTTTGACCAGGAACACTGGCTAACCACGGCAGAACAGCACAAAACAATAGAACTTCTTCTTCATTTCGGGATTATCAAATATGACAATTCCCGGTTCCTGCCACTTAAAAGCGGTGGTCACACAGACATTTACATCAATATGCGTGACGCAAGAAGTCACCCCGAAGTCATGGAGTACTTGACTCGCATATATTCAAATGCACTGCGCAGAATGAATATCAACCGATTCATTGAGGTACCAGCGGCAGTGAGCTGTATCGCTGGACCAATCTCGATCGAGACAGGGATTCCATTCATTACCATTCGTGAAAAAGCCAAAGACAGCAGAGTCACGAAAGGAAAAATGATTGGTAATTCCAGACATGGTGACAGAGCTGCTATCATTGACGACGTTATCACTGATGGTGAATCGAAACTTATGCCATACCAAGAAGGAAGGCGTGGCGGACTTGATATCTCTGAGATCATTGTTCTTGTTGATCGTCAACAAGGGTGGGAATCGAAGTTCAAAGATGAAAATGTTCCGTTGAGAGTCTGGTCAGGAATGACCCTTCACGATATACGGAAATACCTCATCATGAATGGACTTCTTGAGCGTTCAAATAAAGATCGTGAGAAATCCAATCCTGTCATTGTTGCACTTGACGGCAAAGATTGGAGCGAGCTACTTCCTATTGTGGACGAGCTCCGCCCTTCAGGAACTATATTGAAGGTTAACGACCTGTTCTTCGAACACGGTGCTCAAATTATTGACGAGCTGTCGGTTTACGGTCGTGTTATGCTCGACGGGAAATTCTACGATATTCCAAACACTGTCGCAAATACATGTCGTCGCCTTGGCAGACGTGCACCATGGGCAATAACAGTACATGCATCTGGTGGCAGAGGAGCAATTGCTGCAGCCTCTGTCGCACTTCAAGGCACGGGGACGAAAGTACTCGCAATTACTGTCCTTACGTCATTTGATGAAGTCAGCTGTAAAGAAGTCTACCATCGGCTTCCACGAAACCAAGTGAGAGTTCTGGCTAAAATAGCTCACGAGGAAGGAGCTCATGGATATGTTTGTTCCCCAGAAGAAGTATCTATGCTCAGGAAATTATATCCAGACATGACATTGGTTGTACCTGGAATACGTTCTCCTGGTGTTGATAAAAATGACCAGAAACGCACAGGTACTCCCGCAAACACAATAACAAATGGTGCAAATCATCTTGTCATGGGACGCCAAATTTTCG
>VAPL010457126.1_pt1 | contig 13397 bp, 12 predicted proteins | sample 3395061 | NCBI WGS metagenome assembly VAPL01 (sample SAMN08290444, study PRJNA428436) | hydrothermal vent metagenome | isolation source: Deep-sea hydrothermal vent chimney 2 | place: Pacific Ocean: Juan De Fuca Ridge | depth 2182 m m | reverse complement strand
GCGACCCAGTCCAGAGCCAATATACGAGTGAGCTGCTTGCTTGTATTATCATAATTCAATACGTGCTCTTCAGCGACAGATGCCCAGATAGAGCCGGACATCAAAGCTAACAACAAACCTGCAATGTATCTCTGTATAGTCATTGAGACAACCATACTAATTTCCGAGTTAAGTTGTCAATAGTTTTTGTATTACTTTATTAATAAAAACACTCGAAATAGGTATTCTCCCTTATTATTATCATATCTTATACGTCCATATTCGCCAGGATAGCCCCTTTTACTTCTTGTAAATTGGCCTTTACGGTAATCATACCCTCTCCCGCTTGTTTAATTGCAGTATCCGGATCTTTTAAACCATGACCGGTTAGCGTGCAGACAATCTTACTACCAGCGGGAATTTTGCCGTTACTGATATCACGCATGACACCACCCAGCGAAGCGGCCGATGCCGGCTCACAAAAGATACCTTCTTTTTCGGCAAGTAATTTTTGTGCGGCGAGAATTTCATCGTCCATCAGCTCACCAAACCACCCGCCTGATTTTTTTTGAGCTTGCCATGCTAAATCCCAGCTTTGCGGGTGACCAATCCGTATTGCCGTTGCCACCGTCTCAGGTTCTGCCACAGGCTCGCCACGCAAAAAGGGCGCAGCACCGCACGCTTGATAGCCTAGCATCTTGGGTAAAGCATTAACGATCCCATGATCATGGTATTCCGTATACCCCATCCAATGGGCACTGATATTGCCAGCATTACCTACCGGCAAACAATGATAATCGGGCGCGCCCCCCAATTCTTCAATAATTTCAAAGGCAGCTGTTTTTTGCCCTTGTAAGCGATAAGGGTTAATAGAATTGACAATGGTGACAGGCGCTTCATTGGCGACCTCTTTGACCAGCTCCAAACCGCGATCAAAATTACCCTTTATTTGTATAATAACAGCTCCGTGTATCATCGCCTGAGCTAACTTGCCCAGCGCGATTTTACCCTCCGGTATTAAAACAAAAGCACTGACACCGGCGCGTGCCGCATAGGCTGCTGCCGCTGCCGAAGTATTTCCGGTTGAAGCACAAATGATCGCCTTACTGCCCTCCTCCACCGCCATAGTCACCGCCATGGTCATCCCTCTGTCTTTAAAAGAACCCGTGGGATTCAAACCTTCGTATTTAATATAAAGATCCACGTCATACTTTAATAATTCTGGAATATTATTTAAGCGTATTAGCGGTGTATTCCCTTCCCCTAAACTAATAATGCGCACATCATCTTTAACAGGTAAACGATCACGGTATTTTTCTATTAATCCAATATAACGGGGACGAAAGGGCATCACACACCTCTTAAATTATTATTTATGTTCATATAATTGACACAGAAAAATCAGCCCACACACAGACTTTAATCGGCGACTAAATGTTCCAAGCGAATACGAGTCACCTTACCGACAACGGAACTTAACGCTTCAATATTTTGAATCGCAATGATCATTTGTTTTTCCTGCAAGCGGTGCGTCAACAATATAATGGGAACCGTTTTACTTTCTTCATTTTCTTCTTTTTGAACCATGGCTTCTATACTAATCGATTGATCAGCAAGACATCGTGTAATATCAGCAAGCACACCGGGTTGATCCATAACGTGTATACGTAAATAATAAGCGGTCGTAATCTCTTCAACAGATAAAATGGGAATGTCAGATAAAGTATCCGGTTGAAATGCCAAATGGGGCACCCGATTTTCAGGATCTGCCGTTAAGCTGCGTACCACATCGACAATATCAGCCACGACAGCAGAGGCCGTGGGATCTGCCCCTGCTCCTGCCCCGTAATAAAGCGTTGGACCAACGGCATCCCCTTGAACCAGTACCGCGTTCATAACACCATCAACATTGGCGATTAAACGTCTGTCGGGAATGAGTGTCGGGTGCACTCTTAATTCAATACCGTGATCAACATGTCTGGCAATGCCCAAGTGTTTAATCCGATAACCTAACTCTGCTGCATTGTTAACATCCTCGCGAGTTATGCTCGCAATCCCTTCCGTGTAGGCTTTTTCAAATTGTAGAGGAATACCAAATGCAATGGCGGCCAATATGGTTAATTTATGTGCCGCATCAATACCTTCAACATCAAAAGCGGGATCGGCTTCAGCGTAACCCAGCGCTTGAGCTTGGGCCAATACATCCGCAAAATCACTTCCTTTGTCGCGCATTTCGGTAAGAATAAAATTACCTGTACCATTGATTATTCCAGCTAACCACTGAATTTTATTCCCCGCCAGCCCTTCGCGCAGCGCTTTAATAATAGGGATACCTCCCGCCACCGCCGCCTCAAAGGCCACCATCACACCTTTATTACTCGCTGCGGCGAATATTTCATTACCATGCATCGCAATTAAAGCTTTATTTGCGGTAACAACATGTTTACCATTCTGTATCGCTTGTAGCACCAACTCCAATGTCAGTTCAGTCCCCCCAATGAGCTCCACAACAACATCAATATCTGTGCGGTTCACCACGGCAAAGGGATCGGTCGTTAATGAGATGCCCGCCGTTGAACAATGTCGTTTTTTATTTACATCACGTGCCGATGCGATAACAATTTTGACCTCTCTTCCAGCACGCCGTGTAATTTCATCTCGGTTGCGTTCCAATACATTAATCGTCCCACTACCCACGGTGCCTAAACCGAGCAGCCCTACTTTTACGGGTTCCAACTTAGTTATCTCCTCGCTCAAAAAACAATTTTTTCAAAAACATCACTTATTATTACGAAACATATCACGTATACCTCGAATAGCCTGGCGAGAACGGTGTTCATTTTCTATTAAACTAAAACGCACATGGTCATCGCCGTACTCGCCAAACCCGATACCGGGTGAGACTGCGACTTTGGCCTCTTTCAGCATTTTTTTAGTAAATTCCAGCGAACCCAAGTGACGATATTGCTCAGGAATCGGAGCCCAGACAAACATGGTCGCTTTTGGCACATCTACCGCCCACCCCAGGGCATTGAGACCCGAGCATATAACATCTCGGCGTTTCCTGTACGTCTCTCTAATGTCATTGACACAAGCTTGAGGGCCTTCTAAAGCGGTGATGGCAGCAATTTGTATTGGCGCAAAGGTGCCATAGTCCAAATACGACTTCATCCGTGCCAGCGCAGAAACAAGTACCGAATTCCCAACCATGAATCCCACCCGCCAACCGGGCATATTATAGCTCTTTGATAAGCTGTAAAACTCCACCGCAACCTCCTTTGCACCGGCGACCTGCAAAATTGAAGGCGCTTTATAGCCATCAAAAACAATGTCTGCATAGGCGATATCATGCACCACCCAAATTTTGTGTTCTTGCGCAATCGCCACCACTTTTTCAAAAAAATCCAGCTCTACACACTGAGTCGTTGGATTAGCTGGAAAATTCAGAATTAACATCTTGGGTTTCGGCCAGGTATCTTTTATGGCTTTTTCCAGCTCTGAAAAAAAATCTCCGCCTTTAACCAGAGGAACCATGCGGATATCTGCCCCCGCGATCACCGAGCCATAAGGATGAATCGGGTAAGCTGGGTTCGGTACCAATACCGCATCGCCCGGAGCCAGCGTTGCGAGCGCCAGGTGCGCGAGTCCTTCTTTGGAACCGATGGTGACGATGGCTTCCGATTCTGAGTCAAGATCAACGCCATAGCGATCCCGATACCAATGGGTAATCGCACGTCGCAAACGTGGAATACCGCGCGAAATTGAGTAGCGATGTGTATTAGAGCGTTGCGCAGATTCAACAAGCTTAGCAACAATATGGGGAGGAGTAGGCTGGTCTGGATTACCCATACCAAAATCAACAATATCTTCACCACGAGCGCGTGATTGCGCTTTCAGCTCATTAACAATATTAAAAACATACGGAGGCAGTCTCTTTATACGAGGAAAGTCAGTAATCAAAACAATTATCCTGAGTTTTTTCTTGCAATATTAACAATAATTAATTTTAAGGGGGGTGCCGAAAAAGAATATACCAGATTGTGCTGGATTTTTGTTCCCAGTCCAGGTGAAAAAGCAGACATATATTATAACGAAACTTACCATTTTAAAAATGGTAATCAGGAGTAAGCACGTGATTAATCACAACTCATCCATTAAAAAACCCCAATCAAATATTACGCCCGCTTCAATTTTATCACTTTAGAATCCACTGTTTGTTTTTTAGATTCGGCAATGCAATATTGTCCAGGAACAAGAACTCTCAACTGAACAATCATTTCCTCTACATTATTATCTCTGCATGCCTTTTCAAAAACGGCAACTGCACGCTCAATTATATCCCAATCCACTAGACTAGAGTTCGCGAGCATAATTTTAGAATATCCTGTTTCAGAAAGCGCTTCATGCTCATAAAAAAGCTCCTCATAAAGCTTCTCACCGGGGCGCAATCCGGTAAACACGATTTCAATGTCCTGACCCGGCACTTTGCCCGACAAGCGAATCATCTGCTCAGCCAGATACTTGACCGGAACCGGCAGCCCCATATCTAAAACGAATATTTCCCCACCCTGCCCCATCACACCCGCCTGCATAATCAGCTGACATGCTTCAGGAATAATCATAAAGTAGCGCTTTATATCGGGATGTGTGACGGTAACAGGGCCTCCATTTTTGATTTGCTGCTTAAACAAAGGCACCACACTGCCCGTAGAACCTAATACATTACCAAAACGAACTGTAATAAACTTAGTCCGAGAGCGAGTATTTAGTGACTGACAAAAAATTTCAGCAGCACGCTTGCTCGCGCCCATCACATTAGTCGGATTCACCGCTTTATCCGTCGAAATCATCACAAATGTTGAACACGCATGTTTATCTGCTGCTAACGCGATAGTTTGGCTACCTAAAATATTATTTTGTACCGCTGCACGCGCATTGTCTTCCAATATAGGAACATGTTTATACGCCGCTGCGTGAAAAACAATGTCAGGGTGATGTGTATCCATTACGTTTTCCACCAGAACAGCATCACAAATATCACCCAGACAACAATGTAAATCCAAGGCAGGATACTCCGCAATCAGCTCCAGTTCGATGTTATATAAATTAAACTCCGATCTTTCAAACAAGATAAGAGACTTGGGTTGTAGCTTCGCTATTTGCCGACAGAGCTCCGACCCAATCGACCCGCCTCCGCCTGTCACCATCACAACTTTAGAAGTCAGACCCTTTTTGATCCCCTGCCAATCAAGTGAAACCGGTTCACGGCCAAGCAAGTCTTCAATGGCGACCTCCCGTAACGCACTTAAGGAAGAGGTACCGGATACAAAATCGTGCAACTTTGGCAACATGCGAAAAGGAATATTTAATTTTTCGCATTCTTCTACTATGCTGCGCATTTGAGCACTACTGGCCGAAGGCATAGCAATCACAACCACATCAATATCCAGTCGCTCAACAATGCTTGAAATATCATCTATTTCACCTAAAACAGGGAGTCCATGGACTTTTGCACCCAGTAGTCGCTTATTATCATCAAGAAAACCAATCGGAAGATATTGCCCATCCCGACTCATATCGCGAGCCAGCATTTCACCTGCTCGCCCCGCACCCAATAACAGCATTCTCTGCCGAACAGGTCGGGTTGCAGCTCCGGCTCCGGTGACAACACCATGATCCTTTAACATACGATAGGCCAGTCGCGGCCCACCCAATAATAAAACCAAGTAGACGGGGTATAAAGCAAATATGGATCTCGGTACGCCTTCCAAACGGGTCAAGAAAAATAAAACTAAACCGACCCCCGTCACCCCAACTGTCACCGCCCGCACAATATTCCAAAGATCTGGAATGCTCGCAAAACGCCATAACCCCCGATACAATTTAGTCCACCATAGCGCCAGACCTTGCACCACCATCACCGCCGGCAATGTGGCTAAAAATATATTCCACTCGGCATCCGGTAATGAAAAATTATATCGGGACAAAAACGCTAAAAGCCATGCAACAGAAACCATGAACAAATCATGAACGACGATAGCGATACGATATTGGGAAAACTTCATTCTGGATTTACGTCTCTTCCAAAGTAAGGTTTTTACGCGAATGATAACCGCGCAAAATAAGCTAAGCTGTGAGTAATAATCTAAACCAAATGAGTAACGAGAAAATGACTTGGCAACGCAATTATACCATATTATACGGGGTTAAAAGTAAAAACTATGTCGCCCGTTAGAAACATAAATCATACTTCCTACCACACTCTAACTCCGCTTCACAATAGCAAAACAGTCCAAAAAACGGTGTTGACCCATCTATTGCCAGCCGATATCTCCTCGTACAAACCCAAGCTTACTATTTTATCTTCGGGTAGACGATGTAACAAAGAAACCAAGCCCGATGCTCGCTCTTTTTTCAGAAAGACTCTGAACGGTTACGTTATTTTAGCTGATCGACGTTAGACATCATGTATTGACCTATCAGAGGTTTTGCACATGAATTTATTTGTATCTTTTAAATCAGCTGAATTTCTCTGTGACATCAAAAATAATTAGAAGACGAACCGTAGCAATTAGTATTGATTCGGAAAACAAAGAACAGGGTAAAACTATCGCACTTCAGCTAAGAAATGAAAATAAAATAACTTGTGCATCTGACATCACAACTTCGACTCCTCTTTGAATGTTCTTCAATCAAAAAATACGCACTTTAGCCCACTAAAGCTGCGTTTTTCCTCAAAGCTTCCGCGTCCTGATCACGCATCTTATCTACATCCCTGTAGGCAATCAGAACGTTCAAATAGAAACCCAAGTTGGGCGCGACTTGCATACGTTATTGTGTCCTCATTCCTAACCAGAAAAAAACGTAATCAAGGAGGCTATGCGAAGATCAACCTAGAAAAACCACAGACTATATTTTGTTTAGTTCAACCACCAATCAATTACTTTTAGTTTTGAGTGATTATCTCCTTAATGCAAATACGAACAATTGCTATTTACATTTATAACTAATCCATTCATACTTCTACTCAGCCAGCCAATCAACCAGCTTGAGTCAATCAGTAGCCAGCCCGTTATGAGCCCCTGTTCCAGCGGTCATCATCAAGCGCCACGACTAAGGCGGCATTATCGCAAAATACAATATTGAGGACGTGAAACAGTGACAAAACAACATCGTTTATTACGCGGCACCATTGCTATTGTCGCGCTGAGCCTGGCGCTACCTGCTGGCGCAGCAGATAAAGAGTCTGACGAGGTGAATGCGAAAGCCAAGGTGCTGGATAAAATCATGGTGATTGGCAATCCGGCGAATATCGAAAAAATACCCGGCTCGGCCCAGGTGGTGACAAAAGAGGACATTCGTCAGCAAAATTATGACGACGTAAACCGTGTGCTGCGTAAGGTACCTGGGGTTTATGTGCGAGAAGAAGATGGTTTTGGTCTCTTCCCTAGCATCAGTTTACGCGGTGTTGACACCACCCGTAACTCTAAAATAACCATCATGGAAGACGGGATAATGATGTCCCCCGCGCCTTATACCGCCCCCGCCGCTTATTATTCGCCAACCGCAGGCCGCATGAGTGGCCTGGAAGTATTGAAAGGCTCCAGCCAGATTAAATACGGCCCGCACACCACGGGCGGGGTGATCAACTATCTTTCAACACCGATTCCAACCAAAGAAAAGGCTTACCTGAAAGCAACCCTCGGCAGCTTTAACGAGCAACGTACTCATGCCTATGTAGGCAATACTTTTGATGCGGGTGCGGCGGGTCAATTTGGTGTTTTGGTCGAAGGTTATCGCCGGCAAAGTGATGGTTTCAAAAAAATCGATGAAACCGCTGATTTTCGCAATGGTGACAACACGGGTTTTAGCAAAACAGATGCTCTGTTCAAATTGTCATGGGAACCCAATTCGACTATGTACCAACGCTTTGAGTTCAAATACGGAACCAGTGAGCTGGATGCTAACGAAACCTACTTGGGTTTAACCCAAGCTGATTTTAATGCTGATTCAACCCGTCGCTATGCAGCTTCACGTTTTGATAATATAAAGAGTGAACAAGAGCAAACGTCCTTGCGTTGGAGCATCAGCCCCACGGATAATATCGATGTGATTACCACGCTCTACCAAACCGACTTTAAACGTAATTGGTACAAACTCAGTAAAATCAATAGTGACAGCCCTTCCATGATAATGGAAACCTCAGGGTTATCACAAAGGTGCATGAGAGGCACAGCCGCTTGTGACCTAAAAATCAAAGCCAACAATCGTAAATACAGCACCCAAGGTATTGAAACCGTCGGGTATTTTCGTTTTGGTACAGGCCATGTGCAACATGAAGTGATGGCAGGCCTTCGTCTGCATCAGGATGAGACCACACGGTTTCAGTGGGAAGATACTTATGCTCAGGCTGCCAATGGCAGCATCACCGGAATAACCCCCGGTATTCCAGGTAGCGCAGGAAATCGCTTCCAAGAAACAGAAGCTTTAGCCTTTTTTGTTCAAGATACCATTGAAATAGGTGCCTTAACAATCACCCCCGGGTTCCGTTACGAGACACTGGATCAAATTTCTGAAGACCCTAAAGGCACTCTGCAAGGTCCCGGAGGTACAAAAAACCGAGATGGTGAAAACAGTTTTAATGTCAGTGCTTACGGCCTGGGAGCAGCCTATCAATTTAATGAGCAATGGACCGCTTTTACTGGTTTGCACACCGGTTATTCTACACCCAGCCCGCGAGGTACACGTGGTGGGCTTGACCCGGAAACCAGTCTCTCTTTTGAACTCGGCACACGTTACACTCATGCTCAGCATGCCTTCGCCGCTGAAAGCACTTTTTTCTATACGACTTTCAAAGATTTGATCGTTACCGACAATGTCGGCGGTACCGGTACTGGCAAAGATGAAAATTTTGGTGAGGTGGATACCTTTGGTATTGAACTCGCGCTTCAATATGATGCTGGCATTGCTAATAACTGGAAAATAAATAATCCTTCCTTTCTAAGCATAACCTACACCAATGCTGAACAACAAAATGACTCAAAATCTACCGATGCAGAGTCCATATTCAGCTTTGGTAAAGCAGGTAATGCCGTGCCTTATATCCCGGAACTGACCTTGAGCCTGGGTACCGGTGTCGAGACTAAAAAGTGGGGCGCGTTCCTCACCGGGAACTATGTGAGCGAAACCTATACCAGTGCTAACAATGTTAATGATCAAATCAATGGTAACGGAAACCGTGATGCCCGGTATGGCAAAACAGACCGCTATTTTACCGCTGATATCTCTGCCTTTTATCGCATTAACGATACGGTAAAACTCTTCGGCGGGGTACAAAATTTATTCGATGAAGAGTATATTGTTTCACGGCAGCCTGATGGCGCACGCGGAGGTTTGCCACAGTTTGTGTACGGCGGAATTGAAATGGATATCTAATTTTTTACACCAGGGACGGTATGATTTTAAGTGGCAGGCCTAATTGGCTGTCACCCATTAACTTTTTTAAAAATAGTGATTTGAATAAATATGAATATAGTCGACTTATTCCAGCAAGGCGGACCCGTGATGCTCGTGTTACTGGCCATGTCTGTTCTGGCTGTCGCCATTATTTTACTTAAACTGTTTCAATTTTTCCATAGCGGTTTACGTCGATTGAGTTTTGTCGAACCGGCACTGGCTGCATTGCGAGAAAACAATCACAAGCGGGCGTTGACTGCATTACAGCAACAACGCAGCCCTGTAGCTCAGGTCATGGCATGTGCCATACGGTGCGGTGCGGATCCAACCCTGTCTGCCAAAGACGTGGAGGCCGAGGTCAGCCGTGTCGGTTCCGCGCACATCCGTAATCTTGAATCCTGGCTGCGAGGACTCTCATCCATCGCCCACTTGAGCCCCTTGTTGGGCTTACTGGGCACCGTAACTGGAATGATCGCCGCCTTCATGAGTCTTGAGGCGGCTGGCAGCCGTGTCGATCCCTCCATCCTTTCAGGCGGCATTTGGGAAGCCTTGCTCACCACCGCTTTTGGCTTAACGGTCGCCATTCCCGCCATGGCCGCTTTTTATTACCTGGAAGGAGAAGTCGACCGTGTACGGGCTTCGATGAAAGATGTCAGCATTCGTGTATTACGTCATTTTGGCAAAACACCAGCCCATATTTCAACCCGTGACGATGATAAAATTGAGGATGAAACCCATGGAATTTGAGGGTCGTGCTCGCATCCATTCTCACCTCGATATCGCACCATTGATTGATATTGTTTTTTTACTGCTGGTCTTTTTTATGTTAACCAGTACTTTTTTAGTTCCCGAAGCCATCGAGTTAGAATTACCCGAATCCAGCAGTGCTACTGTCACTGAAATTACGCCCATTACGGTCGCCCTCAATGCTGCCGGTGAACTTACGCTTAACGGTGAACCTGTTCAACTTGAGGCGCTGCGTTTGGCTATAAAACCCTTGATAGCTGACAAAGCCGATGATAGAGCCATTACTCTGAAAAGCGATGCCAAGACTCAAGTACAACAGCTATTGAACGTCATGGATGAAATTCGTGCCGCTGGCGGCAATAATGTCGCATTAGCCACCACACAAAAATAAAGCGATGACCATAACCTGGCAACACATGGGCGCCGCACTCTTCGTCGCCCTCGCCCTGCATAGCGGTATTGCATTCTGGCTCGCCCTGCCAACACCTGAACGCCTGCCAGAGCCTCCAAAAAAAACGTTGCGTGTGAGTCTACTGGCAACTATTACGGACACTCACACTGCTGCGGCGCCAGTTATCCCTCCCCCTCAACCGAAAACTCAACCCCCCGTTACACCGAAGCCTAAACCCAGGCCAGAGCCCAAACCGGAACCCAAACCAATTCCAAAACCGATCGTCCAGGAACCCATCACGGAACCCCAGCCTCTTGTCGAACCTATACCGGAGCCTTTGCCCGTTGAAGATCCGCCTGAAGTGGTGGAAACACCGGCACCCCAACCTGAGCCGATCCCCGTAGAATCTAGCCACGCCCCCTTAAGCGCCACAGCCACGGCACAATATGAACAGCTACTGGTTGCCTGGCTGGAAAAGCAAAAAAAATATCCCCGCAGAGCCAAGCGGATGCGCATTGAAGGAGAAGGCTGGTTACGCATTTTGATCAACCGTGCAGGACAAACTCAAAACGTGACCCTGGAACAAAGTACGGGCAACCGATTGCTTGATAAAGCCGCGCTTGAAATGGCCAAACGAGCCAACCCCTTCCCGGCCATGCCAGACAACGACCCACGCCAGGAACTGGAATTTATTGTGCCTGTTGTGTTTGCATTGCGATAAACCTAACAAACACAATGGGACACGAGTGAATAGTAAATTCCAGAAAATACGAATAGCTAGCCTTATACCCGTGACGTTATGAATTTAGGTGTTAGCACGTACATGGGAAATTTGGGCTAGGGTTTAACGAATTAATTTTTCCACCAGCCAAAGAAAATTGTTTTTGCTTTGATTTTCCGAGTTAAAAATGAAGCTAAATAGACTTCATCGGTGCCGTCGTAAATACCAAATTCGTCTTCAATCATGGTATGTTGGTCGTTCCAGATAACAGCATCGTCGCTTCCTCCCACCCAAACATCAAACTCATCGACTTTTTCACTTAAGGTAAAGCTAACAAGTAGCGTCTCATCGACGTTGATGGCCTCTTCTAAGGTCCAACCAAAAAAAGGTAGATGCCATGCAATAATTTGATTTGCTATGCCATTGTTATCCGAATCAAAAAAACCGGCTTCTTCTTCCCCTTGAAAAGCACTTGAGCCATCTCTGATATTAGAAATAATCAAGTCATCTCTTTTAGTATCTACTCCAAAAACAACGAGGTTTTCATCATCAGTGAGGTATTTATCACCTGCATCAAAAATCGTAGTGGAGCCATCGGGCAACCATCGGGTAATTTGGTGGTTTGCAGGTGTAGTGACATTAGCAGCGATGGGGCCATTGTTTTTTACCTTCATGATATAAGTATAACTTCCGTTATAGTTTTTCCAGTAAAAAATTTTTAGTTCTGCCAGTGGCATCGCTTGCGTTGGGTTTGTGAGCACGGCTGCGACGCTTATGAGGAGTACTAAGAGTGCGGTTTTCATTCATGATTCTCCATTTAAATATTATATACCCATGACGTTATAGCCAAGCCTATTTCAAAAGAGATATTAGGAAGTATAGACGCTATATTTTCATAAAACCCATCTAGTTGTTGTCTAGTTGTTATCGCCATTTTCCTTACGACACACAGTGAGTAGAGCGTAAGAACGCTTTTGTGAAAAAAGAACGCCGCCAACCGTGCATCTATTCGCACAGCTAGATAGACCTCAAGTCCAACTTTCTTTATAGATTCGTCAGCATGGAATCAACTATGAAAAAAGAGCAAGATAACAAATTGGACTTAACCGTTTTTTTCCCATTTCATTTTGTACTTTCAATTTTTATCCGGGTAAAAAATAGATTTTTTGACCCATTATAAAATCAACTTAGGATCGCTCGAACAATAACTGTCGATTTTTTTGATTGGGTATAGGGCAATTTAAGATTTCTCAATATGGAGATTACCAATGGCAGCCTTTACGGAAAGGTTTAACAAAATAACGGTCGCTCATATGCAGAGTTTTTTCCGAACGCTTTCTGAAAAAGACCAAAGACGGAACGCTGCGTTGGAAGCACAACGGCTGGGCCGTCGCTGAAATACTCGGATGCTCGACAAGAACTATCCGTCACGGCACCGATGAGCTGGATAAGCTGAATGACGATTCCGGCGGCCGGACGCGTGCAATAACCCGGAGCAGGTCGAAAAAAATATCTCACCTGGCTCAGAAATTGAACAAAATTTAAATCTACTCACAGAAACACGAACCGCTGGCGATCCCGACGATCCGAACACCGTGTTTACCGATTTGACACCGACGCGACTGGAACAAACACTCAAAACGATGGGAACACCCGCCAGCGACGATACCATTCGCCAGCGGATGGAAGAACAGAATCTTCGCTTGAGAAAGATCATTAAAGTGAAGGCGGGTGGCGAATCATCCGATCGTGATGCTCAGTTTGAAAACATCGCCCAGCTAATTGAACAATACCAACAGGCAGGTCATCTTCTTATTTTTCCATCGACACCAAGGCCAAAAAGTTCCAGGGACAACTGTTTCGCAAGGGACGGGTCGTTGTAGTCAGCCGTAGCGCTGGATCATCACTTTCCGAGTTGGGTAAGGTCTATTTGCCAGAGGCGCTGAGTAGAAAATATCCTAATGCCCCAAAAGATAAAGAATGGAGATGGCAATATGTCTTGCCAAGCCAGCGTCTGTCGGTTAATCCTCGAAGTAAAAAAATCAAGCGGCGAAGAAAGGCAATATCAATAAAAATATGTCACCGGCTATTGTGCTCTCGAAT
>VAPL010407177.1_pt1 | contig 13401 bp, 8 predicted proteins | sample 3395061 | NCBI WGS metagenome assembly VAPL01 (sample SAMN08290444, study PRJNA428436) | hydrothermal vent metagenome | isolation source: Deep-sea hydrothermal vent chimney 2 | place: Pacific Ocean: Juan De Fuca Ridge | depth 2182 m m | reverse complement strand
AGAAGTTAAGCCTATCAGCGCTGATGGTACTGCCAATAGGTGGGAGAGTAAGTCGTTGCCTTTCTTTTTAAAATCCTCATATTTTAAGATATGAGGATTTTATTTTTTAAACAGCCTAAATATTTAATGATTAGGCATTTTGAAGTAAAAATATTAATAAAAAAATAATTATGAATTCAACAAAAAAAGAAAACAAAAAAGCATCTCATTCAAGTTTTGAATTGTTCAAAGCTACAAAGCGAGCATACTGGAATAGTAAAAGACGTTATTCCTTTTAAACTGAACTTAGTTCAGTGTTTAAATCCTCACTACATCGTAGTGAGGATTTTTTTTTGATGTTTGAGTTTTAAAACCTTCACTATTAACCCTTATTTTATAGTAACTGCGAATGCTAAGTAAAAATACTCCCGAGGATTCGGGATTGAAATCGAAGATTCAGCGACTCTAGAATAACAATAAGTTGGAGCTAAAGTAATTCACAACTGCAAATCCTGAACTACTACCAATAAACTGTTCTCGATACACCACGCTTAAGGCGTGGCACTCGAACTGACATTTAGAGCTATAATGAACTGCAAACAGCTCCCGATAGTTATCGGAACTGAGAACTGCTTACTAAATCAAGCCCCTAACAAATCACCTTTTCCTTTAGTTGGCAGATTGGAGCTTCCCATCAATAAAATATCAACTGCTCTTGCAGCTTCTCTACCTTCAGAAATTGCCCATACAATCAATGATTGTCCTCTTCGCATATCACCGGCTGTAAAAATATGAGGTATATTGGTTTGATAATTTGTGGCTTTGTAATTATTTCGGGTATCAGTTTTTAACCCTAACTGGTCACTTAATGTGGTTTCCGGTCCTGTAAATCCGAGTGCTAATAAGACCAAATCACAAGGCCATGTTTTTTCAGTATTTGGTTTTTCAATTAATTGTGGTCTTTCATCCGGTTTTAATTTCCATTCAACTTCAACAGTTTTTAATCCGGTCAACTCTCCTTTTTTATTAGTAACAAATTCTTTGGTATTTATCAACCAATTTCTATCACAACCTTCTTCATGTGAAGAACTGGTTTTTAATTGTAATGGCCAAAAAGGCCAAGGTGTAGTCTCACTTCTTCCTATAGGAGGTTTTGGCATAATCTCAAAGTTGGTAACTGATCTGGCTCCATGACGATTTGAAGTGCCCACACAATCTGAACCTGTATCACCACCACCAATAACGATGACATGTTTGTCTTTTGCACTAATAATCTCACCTTCTACAGGACTTCCAAATAACTGCTTGGTTTGCTGTGTTAAAAAATCCATTGCTTGTACAACACCTTTACTTTCTATTCCTTTTACAGGAAGACTTCTTTTAACAGTTGCACCACCACACAATACAATAGCATCGAATTCATTCAGTTTAGAAACCTCATAATTGACACCAACATGAACATTTGTTTTAAATATGATTCCTTCTGCTTTAAGAATAGCAACTCTGCGATCAATAATTTCTTTTTCGAGTTTAAAATTCGGAATACCATAACGTAATAGTCCGCCAATGGCATCATCTCTTTCAAAAACAGTAACTGTATGTCCAGCACGATTTAATTGTTGTGCTGCCGCTAATCCGGCTGGACCGGAACCTATGACAGCAATCCTTTTATCTGTTCTTATTTTTGGAGATTGAGGAATAATCCACCCTTCTGCGAAAGCACGTTCTACAATATTTTTTTCAATATTTTCTATAGAAACAGGACTGTCAATGATACCTAATACACAAGCTTTTTCACAAGGAGCAGGACATAATCTTCCTGTAAATTCAGGAAAATTATTAGTAGCATGTAAAATTTCTGATGCTTTCTGCCATTCACCTTTATGAACCATGTCATTAAAGTCAGGAATTAAATTACCTAGCGGACAAGCACTATGACAAAATGGAATTCCGCAATCCATACACCGAGAACCTTGTTTTTGTAATGCTGGCTCCTTTAAAGGAATTGTAAACTCTTTATAATTATTGACACGTTGTTTAACAGCAATATTATTTTCATCTTGCCTTTTATATTCTTTAAAACCTCCTATCTGTCCCATAACCTATGCTATTAATTGTTCAACGTTAGATTCTTTGGCAAGCCTTTCTAATGCTTTTTTATAATCTGTTGGAAATACTTTAATGAAATGTTGTGCACTAATGCTCCAATTGTCTAAAAATTTTGTTGCTAACGTACTGTCAGTATATTTTTGATGACTTTCAATCAATTGTTTCAATTCATTTTTATCATCATCCGTTAAAGGGTCTAATGTTACCATTTCCATATTACATAAGCCATTGCTAAATGTTTTATCTTTATCATAAACATAGGCAATACCACCACTCATTCCGGCAGCAAAATTTCGGCCTGTTTTTCCTAATACAACAACTTTTCCTCCGGTCATATACTCGCATCCATGATCTCCAACACCTTCTACAACGGCTGTAATACCTGAATTACGCACGGCAAAACGTTCTCCGGCAATACCATTAATATATGCTTCTCCTTTAATAGCTCCATAAAAGCATACATTACCAACGATAATATTTTCTTCAGCAATAAAAGTTGCTTCTTTGGGTTTTCGAATGATAATTTTTGCACCTGATAGTCCTTTACCTAAATAATCATTTGTTTCGCCTTCAACCTTCATCGTCAATCCTTTGGTCGCAAAAGCGCCAAAACTTTGTCCGGCTGATCCTTTAAATGAAAGGTTTAATGTGTTTTCCGGTAAGCCATCTTCTCCATGTAATTTTGAAATTTCATTACTCATTATTGCTCCAACTGATCTATCTGTATTTTGGATAGGATAGGATAAGGAAGTTTTAATAGTATTATTAATGGCTGCTTTTGCATCACTTACAATTTTCATATCCAATACATTTTCTAAATGATGATCTTGTTGTTCAATATTAGAAAGGGTAGTTTGACCTTCCATTTTAGGTTGATGTAAAATTGCTGATAGGTCTAAGCCTTTTGCTTTATAATGACCAATTGCAGAATTTGCATTGATCTTTTTGGTTTGACCTACCATTTCTTTGATGGTTCTAAAGCCTAATTGCGCCATGATCTGTCGTAATTCTTCAGCAACGAAATACATAAAATTGATGACGTGTTCTGGTGTGCCTTTAAAGTTTTTACGCAATTCAGGATCTTGTGTTGCAATACCTACAGGGCAAGTATTCAGGTGACAGGCTCTCATCATAATACAACCTGATGCTACTAAAGGTGCGGTTGCAAAACCAAATTCTTCGGCACCTAATAAGCAAGCAATAGCCACATCTCTCCCCGTTTTTAATTGACCATCACATTCTAATACAATCCTTCCTCTTAAATTATTAAGTACCAATGTTTGTTGTGCTTCTGCGATACCTAATTCCCATGGCAAACCTGTATGTTTTAATGAAGTTAGCGGAGAGGCACCAGTACCACCATCAAAGCCTGAAATCAAAATAACATCAGCTTTTGCTTTTACTACACCTGCAGCAATAGTACCTACACCAACTTTTGAAACTAATTTTACATTGATGCGTGCTTCTCTATTGGCATTTTTTAGATCGAAAATTAATTGTGCTAGATCTTCAATGGAATATATATCATGATGTGGTGGTGGAGAGATCAATCCGACATAAGGTGTTGAATTTCTAACTTCGGCAATCCATGGCAATACTTTTTCACCGGGCAGTTGACCACCTTCACCTGGTTTGGCACCTTGTGCCATTTTAATTTGAATTTCTTTAGCGTTGGTTAGGTAGTTACTGGTAACTCCAAATCTACCGGACGCTACTTGCTTAATAGCGCTGTTTTTCCAATCGCCATTTGGCATTTTTTTAAATCGTTTTTTGTCTTCGCCTCCTTCACCAGAATTACTTTTACCACCAATTCTATTCATGGCAATAGCTAAATTCTCATGTGCTTCTTGACTGATAGAACCGTAAGACATAGCCCCTGTCTTGAAACGTTTTACAATTTCTGTCCAAGGTTCAACATCATCAATAGAAATAGGGTCTAAATTGTTAAATTCAAACATACCTCTCAGTGTCATTAAGTTTTTGCTTTGCTTATTTACGGCATCAGCATATACTTTATAACTCTGTTTGCTTTTAGTTCTAACAGCTTGTTGTAATTTAGAAACAGTTGTTGGGTTGAACAGATGTTTTTCACCATTTCTACGCCATCTATAATCTCCACCAATATTTAAAGTTGGCTCGCCTTTTACATCAACTTTTGGGAAAGCATTTTCATATCTTTTTGTTAGATCTTTATCTAATATATACAAACCAATACCACCTATCCGCGAAGGCGTATAGGGGAAATATTTATCAGTAAAAGCTTTTTTTAAACCTACAATTTCAAATATTTGTGAAGCACGATATGAATGTAATGTAGAGATGCCGATTTTATTCATGATCTTCAAGATACCTTTACCAATAGCCTTGTTGAAATTTTTTACGGCATCATCAGCTTCAATACCGGTAATTACATTTTCTTTGATCTGTGTTCTAATAATTTCATTGACCATGTATGGATTGATAGCGCTAGCACCATAACCAAATAAGGTTGCAAAATGATGTGGTTCTCTTGGTTCTGCGGTTTCTAACACAATACCAAATTTTGAGCGTTTGCCTTTGTCGTTCAATGAATGATGTACATAAGAACATGCTAATAATGCAGGAATAGGAACTTCTTGTTTAGTAACACCTCTATCTGATAATATAATAATATTAGCACCATCTGTAACAGCTTTTTCAACATGAATTATAATACTATCCAAAGCTTTTTCTAATCCATTTACTCCTTTTTCTATAGGATATAGTATAGGAATAGAAACTGCTTTAAAATCAGGATGGTCTATGTTTTTTATTTTATCTAAATCCTTATTAGAAATTACAGGGTTTTGAATGCGTAATTTCTTAGCATGTTCTGGTACGATATCAAAAATATTTCGATCACCTCCAATTGCCAGACTGATATCCGTAATAATTTCTTCACGGATACCATCTAGTGGAGGATTGGTAACTTGAGCGAAGAGTTGTTTAAAATAATTATACAGTAATTGCGGTTTGTCTGACAAAACAGCTAGCGGTGTATCATTACCCATTGAACCGATAGCTTCTTTCGCATTGATCACCATTGGAGTAATGATGGTAGAAATATCTTCAGAAGTATAATCAAATAATCGTAATCTGGTTTCGTAATCTGTAATTTCTATTGGGCGCTTATTATTGGTATAAGGTACTTCTGCCAATGGCAATGTGTGTTTTGATACCCAATCTTTATAAGGATGTTGTGAAATGATATTGCTTTTTATTTCTTCATCTTCAATAACACGTCCTTCATTCATATCAACCAAAAACATTTTACCGGGTTCTAAACGACCATGCTTTACAACATTTTCAGGTTTAATATTTAGTACTCCAATTTCTGAAGACATGATAACATTGCCATCTTTGGTAATGGTATATCTGGATGGTCTTAATCCGTTACGATCTAACAATGCGCCTATATAATTTCCATCAGTAAAAGGTACGGATGCGGGTCCATCCCAAGGTTCCATAATACAGGAGTTGTATTCATAAAAAGCTTTTTTATCATCACTCATGGTTTGATGTTTTTCCCATGCTTCGGGTACCATCATCATCATTACTTCCGGTAACGAACGGCCTGTCATTACTAACAATTCGACAGCCATATCCATAGAAGCAGAATCAGATTGTCCTTCTTTAATAATAGGGAATAGTTTTTTAAAATCATCACCAAATAGATCACTTTGCATCAACTCTTCCCTTGCTTTCATTCTACTGATATTCCCCTTCAGCGTATTTATTTCACCATTGTGACACATATAGCGGAACGGTTGTGCCAGATCCCAGGAAGGGAATGTATTTGTAGAAAACCGCTGATGTACCAATGCTAAACGTGTAACTACATCTGGTTCATTTAAATCGGTATAATATCTATCTATGTCTTCAGGAATTAATAAGCCTTTGTAAATAATTGTTGTTATGGAAAAGCTTGCTAGGTAAAAATACTTATGCTCTGATATTTTAGATCTTACAATAGTGTGTTGTGCTATTTTTCTAGCAGCGAATAATTTTGCATTAAATTGTAATTCATTAAGATCTAATTTATTCTTACCAACAAATAATTGTTTTATTTTAGGTTCTGTTTTTGAAGCTATTTTCCCTAGATTAGAAGTGTCAACAGGAACATTTCTCCATCCTAAAATTTCAAGACCTTGATTTTTAATTTCTTGTTCAAAGATTGAGATACAGTAATTAGATTGATTCTTTCTTTTAGGTAAAAAAATCATTCCTACTGCATATTCTTTGGGTTTTGGCAGTTTGAATTCACAGACCCTTGCAAAGTAGTCGTGTGGAATGTCAATTAAAATACCAGCACCATCACCAGTACGACCATCAGAACTAACTGCACCTCTATGTTCTAATTTCACTAAAATTTCTAGTGCATCATGGATAATTTTATTTGACTTCTCTCCATTGAGATTACAAATAAATCCTGCACCACAATTATCTTTTTCAAATTCGGGTAAATATAGACCTTGTTTTTTCATGCATATTGAATAAAATTCATTAAAACGGGAGTAAAACTATATTATTTATATCAAAATGAAAAATTTGATAAAAAAAATGCATTGAAAATAAAATATCAATGCATTTTTTTTTAATATCTCAAAAAAGTATAGTATAAATTATGGATAAAGAGGGTGTATCTAAATTTCAAAGTAAGGGTAGTCTACTTTTTTGAGTTATACCCTTCCGTCTTATTCTCCGAATAAGCCACCTTCCCTTTTTAAGGGAAGGAGCTGTTTCTAACTATAAATTATATTTCTTTTCAATATATTTTTTTGTCATTTGGAATTTGTCATTTGGAATTTATTTTTCTTAATGTTCATTCATTCTAAAATCAGCATATGCATTCATGCCATGTTCATGTGTGTCAAGACCTTCTAGTTCTTCTTTTTCAGAAACGCGTATCCCAACAGTTTTCTTTAATGTAAACAGAATGGCAAAAGTTGAAACGATACAAATTGCTGCATAAGCTCCCACACCGGCTAATTGATAGGTGAATTGATCCCATCCTGCCTTGTTACCAAATATACCAACTGCTAATGTTCCCCAAATACCACAAATTAAATGTACGGCTATTGCTCCTACAGGATCATCTAATCTTAATCTGTCAATAAATGCAACTGCTAATACAATAATTCCACCGGCAATGCTTCCGATAAGTATGGCATCAGTAGGACTCATTTGATCAGCTCCGGCAGTAATACCTACTAATCCGCCTAAGATACCGTTCAAGAACATTGTTAGATCATAGTTTTTGTATAGGATCGTTGATAGAATAAAAGCGCCAACACCACCGGCTGCAGCAGCTAAACAGGTTGTCACTAGTGTTAGTGATGTTAATGAAGGGTCAGCAGATAATACAGAACCACCATTAAAGCCAAACCATCCTAACCATAAAATTAAAACTCCTGCAGTGGCAAGTGGAATGTTATGTCCTAAAATTACAGCGGTTTTACCTTCTTTAAATTTACCGATACGTGCACCTAATAACCAAACAGCTACTAAAGCTGCCCATCCACCAACCGAGTGTACCAATGTTGAACCTGCAAAGTCATAGAATCCTAATTCTTGTAAAAATCCGCCACCCCATTTCCAAGAACCTGCAATAGGATATACTAGACCTACATATAGGATTACAAATATCATAAATGGTCCGATTTTGATACGCTCAGCTACGGCACCAGAAACAATAGTTGCTGCAGTTGCTGCAAACATTCCTTGAAAAAGAAAGTCAGTCCAGTAAGTATAACCTTCGTTATAAGCTAGGTCTAATCCGCCTTCAGCTGTTAAGGGTGAGTCTAAACCGAATCCGGCAAAACCGAAAAAGCCATTAAACTCTCCGGGATACATTAAATTGAATCCTATTAAACAATAAAGTAGTAGTCCAACAGTAATTATAAATATATTTTTAAACAATACGTTGATCGTATTTTTTTGTCTTGTCAATCCGATCTCTAAAAAAGCAAAACCTAAGTGCATAAAGAAAACGAGTGCTGTACAGATCATCATCCATACATTATTTGTAGTTAATAGTTCCATGTTAAATTTTTATTTGGTTGATTTTTTATTTTAAAGTTTCGCTTCCTTTTTCTCCTGTTCTTATTCTATAAGATTCTTGTATATCTGATACAAATATTTTACCATCACCAACTTCTCCTGTTGCTGCTGAACTGAGAATGGCTTTGATAGTTGGTTCTTCAAATTCATCATTTACAACTATTGATAAGATTCTTCGTTGAATATCACTTGTACTATAAGTAACACCTCTATAGACATGACCCTCTTTTTCATTGCCTTTTCCGGTTACATCCCAGTAGGTAAAAAAGGTAATTCCTACATCATAGAGCGCTTCTTTTACTTCACGATATTTTGATTTTCTAATGATTGCTTCAATTTTTTTCATGATATAATTTGTTGATTGGTTAAAATTTATAAACAGCAGCTAAAACAAATGAGCTCAAACTTTTTTGAGCATCTAGATCTTTATCTAAAAAGAATTCATCTGAACTTGAATCAAGACGTAATTCAGGAATAATTGTTAGTTCACCAACTTTAATATTTGCTGAAAGTGTTGCGGCAAAAACGCTTGAATCTTCAACTCCTGTTCCTATTGCTCCAAAATCTCCGGTTTCAACAAAATATTCACCTCTAAGACCTATGGTAAAAGTGTCAGAAGTTGAAAATTGGGGGTATAAGGCTACACCTGCAAATCCTGCTTTTGCATCACCACTATCGCCATTGTCATATAATGCAGCGTTAATACCCAAAAAGAATTTTTCAGATAAGTTTACACCTCCTGTGTAATCTATTTCAAATGCTCCATCATCTAATAAGAAATTTAAGAATTGGTCAGCATATCCAAGTTGTGCACCAAATGCATATTTTCCGTTAGGGTTGAATTCTGTTGCATCTGTAGGGTTCATAACAGTTAACATTAGACTAAAATCATCTGACAGTGCAAGATCTGCTTTTAAACCTGTGTGACTGAATGGACCGTAAGAGAATAGATAAGATGTACTATAGTTAAAATTTCCTGTGGGTGAGATCACTTCGTACCCTAAAAAGGTATTAAAATTTCCTATTGTTAATTTAACAGACTCACTTACATTCCAATATGCGTATAGCTGATTCACAATATTTGAACTTCCTTCCGGTCTTAAAAGCGGAGATAAAAAAGTAGCATCTTCGCCACGGGGACCGTAAACTAGATCGGCTACAAAGCCAACTTTTTCTCCTTCATAACCAACTACTAAGTTTGCCATACCAAGTGCAAAACCTGACAAATTAGCAAATGACGACCCTGGTGCAACAGCATTTGCATTATTTGGCGCATTGAGGTTGTTTCTAAAATAGGCATCTATACTACCGCTGAATGATATTTTTTTTTCTTCTTCCTTTTTTTCTTCTTCTTGAGATAAAGAGGTTAAACTTATCAGAAAGGTCAATAAGAATAGTAAGGCGTGTTGTGTTTTTTTCATTTTGAATTGCTTTTAGTTATTATTTTATTATCTCTTAAAGCGGTCAAATGTATGTATAAACTTTTCAAAGCATAGGGGTAAGTTATTAACAAATGCAAATATTACATTCAATACCCTTAAAAAAATAGGGGTAATAATATAAAAATGATAATTTACATAAATAATAGGTATATCAAATAATGGGTATTGATAAAAATTTATTTATATTTTTAGAATTTCATAAAAATGCATTTTTGAGAAAAAAATGATATTTTTTACCCTTAATAGGATAATTTTGTCAATATCGATTCTGATTTTGTCGTAGTTTTGACATTATGAAATATAAAGTTTCTTATATAATTACCATACAATTTTTAGGTTTTCGTTTTCATGGATGGCAAAAGCAAACCAATGCAAAAACAATCCATGAAATGGTAGATAAAACATTGTTTTTTGTGTTTGATCATCATAATTTTAAAACTCTAGGAGTTGGACGGACGGACGCTAAAGTCTCTGCAAATAATTATATTTTTCAAATTTTTGTAGAAGAACTTATAGATGAATCCACTTTTATACCTAAACTGAATTCAAATTTACCTAGTGATATCAGAGCCATATCTATAAAAAGAGAGGGTAAAAATTTTAATATTATTCAAGAACCAAAAATTAAAGAATATTTGTACTTTTTTTCTTTTGGTGGAAAGAACCATCCTTTTGCCGCACCTTTTATAGTAGGCTTACAAGAAAATTTAGATATAAAACTAATGAAAGCCGGAGCAAATCTTTTTGAAGGAGAGCATTACTTTCATAAATATTGTACAAAGCCTTCTGAGAATACTATTTTTAAAAGAACAATTACCAATTGTGAGATTGTCGAAAATAATATATACACCGCTAATTTTTTTCCTGAAAAAAGTTATGTTTTGAGAGTTAAAGGAAAAGGGTTTTTACGTTATCAGATCAGGTTAATGATGGGTGTTTTATTTCAATTAGGAGTAGGTAAACTGACTTTAGGCTTTATTAAAGAATCTTTAAAAGAAAAGAATGATAGAAAACCATTGAAAAATATAGCGCCATCATCGGGTTTACAGTTGTATGATGTTGAGTTTAATGATTAATACTTTGTTACACAGAGATGCACGGAGAGTTTTTAACCCTTCCGAGTTTTAAACTCTGGAAGGGTTAATGAAATTAATCTTTCAGTACACTCCTTGAGATTACAATTTTTTGTATCTCAGAAGTACCTTCATATATCTGTGTAATTTTAGCATCACGCATTAATCGCTCTACATGATATTCTTTTACAAATCCGTAACCACCATGAATCTGTACTGCTTCTACAGTATGGCGCATTGCCATTTCTGCGGCAAATAATTTTGCCATTGCGCCAGAAAGATCATAGTTATTACCTTGATCTTTATCCCAGGCAGCTTTTATACACAAATGTCTTGTTGCTTCAATATCAGTAGCCATATCTGCTAATTTAAAGGCGATGGCTTGGTGTTTGCTAATTTCTTTACCGAAAGCTTTACGTTCTTTAGAATATTGTAAGGACAATTCATAAGCGCCTGATGCAATACCTAATGCCTGTGATGCAATACCTATACGACCTCCGGCTAATGTTTTCATCGCGAATTTAAATCCGAAACCATCTTCACCAATTCTATTTTCTTTAGGCACTTTAACATCAGTAAATAGTAATGAGTGAGTGTCAGAACCACGAATACCTAATTTGTTTTCTTTGGGACCAATTTCAAAACCTTCCATTCCTTTTTCAACAATCAAAGCGTTTATTCCTTTATGTCCTTTGTCAACATCAGTTTGAGCAATTACTAAATATACACTTGCATTTCCGCCATTGGTTATCCAGTTTTTTGTTCCGTTTACAATATAATGGTCACCTTTATCGATTGCAGTAGTGCGTTGAGAAGTGGCATCACTACCAGCTTCCGGCTCACTCAAACAAAAAGCACCAATAATTTCACCGGTAGCCAATCTCGTTAAATACTTTTGTTTTTGTTCTTCAGTTCCGTAAGCTTCTATACCCCAGCATACCAAAGAATTATTTACTGACATCACTACAGAAGCAGAAGCATCTATTTTAGAAATCTCTTCCATGGCCAATACATAAGAAATGGTATCCATTCCACCACCTCCATATTTGGGATCTACCATCATACCTAGAAAACCAAGCTCTCCCATTTTTTTAACTTGTTCATGAGGAAATTCTTGCTTTTCATCACGTTCAATAACGCCTGGTAATAATTCAGTTTGTGCAAAATTGCGAGCGGCATCGCGAATCATTATATGTTCTTCGGAGAGATTAAAATCCATACTATTGAAAAATTGTTTGTTAATACATCAAATAAGCATTCAAAGATACGGAATTTATAAAAATCTTATAGTATTTTTACGAAATAATGAATAGTCAAAAAAAATATTGTTTAGGTGTAATGAGTGGCACCTCATTAGATGGTGTAGATATATGTTATGTTAGATTTAATTATAATGATGCTTTTGACTTTGAAATTTTAAAGTCAGTAACTGTTAAATATCCTGAAACATGGAAGTTAGCGTTACAAAATGCTTTTAACGCTGACGAGAGATCATTAATAAATTTAGACATTAAATATGGTAATTACTTGGGGAGCTTAATAAATCAATTTATCGATGAAAATGAAATTTCTAATATTAATTTTATTGCTTCACATGGCCATACCATTTTTCATAAACCTGAAGAAGGTTATACTTTACAAATTGGTAACGGTCAAGCTATTGCCGACGTTACTCAATTAAAGGTTATTTGTGATTTTAGAACACAAGATGTAAAATTAGGCGGACAAGGTGCTCCGTTGGTGCCGATAGGTGATGAGCTATTGTTTTATGATTATGATTATTGCTTGAATTTAGGTGGTTTTGTAAATGTTTCTTATAAGGAAAATGGAAAACGTATTGCTTTTGATATTTGTCCGATTAATATTGTACTAAATCATTATGTAAATCAATTAGGGTTTGTATTTGATGATAAAGGGCAGATAGCATCCACTGGTAAAATTAATAAAGAGTTATTTGAACGGTTGAATCAACTAGAGTTTTATCATAAAAGGCACCCAAAATCATTAGGGTTAGAGTGGGTGTTAGAATTTGTAAATCCTTTGATAGATTCTTATCATCTAGATATCAAAGATATATTGAGAACATTTATTGAACATGTAGCTTTCCAAATTTCTAACGTAATTAAAAAGGACTCTAGAATTTTAGTTACCGGTGGTGGTGCATTTAATGATTTTTTAATGCAAAGAATTGAATTTTATTTAGAACAAAAGATAATTTTACCAGCAACTCAATTAGTTGATTTTAAAGAAGCATTGATCTTTGCTTTTTTAGGATTGCTATGCGTTGAAAATCAAGTTAATTGCCTAAAGAGTGTGACAGGCGCATCAAAAGACCATTGTTCAGGAGCCATTTTCATGCCCTAGTCTGTATATTTGACACTATTCGTTTAGAAAAATTGATTATTAATCTGAGTTCGACCTAATATTTGATTACAGTTTGAATGAATTTTTATTCAATTCGTAGGTGTCTTTTTAAAGGACTAACCAGCCTTCGGCAGGCAGGCGGGTTAGTTTGAAAAAATATGGCAAGAAACCGACAAGGGAGGTTCACGAACACCATTAAAAAAAATAAAATAGGAGTGAGTAATTGGAAAAAATTCATCAAATCCTTTGGAAACTCAAAGAAAAGGCAATCTTTTTGGGTAAAATTATTAAAATATCTAGATATTCCTTTTAATTTTACACTTCAAATCTCACCTCTTCTTAGGATTCTGTAAATT
>VAPL010141523.1_pt1 | contig 13405 bp, 16 predicted proteins | sample 3395061 | NCBI WGS metagenome assembly VAPL01 (sample SAMN08290444, study PRJNA428436) | hydrothermal vent metagenome | isolation source: Deep-sea hydrothermal vent chimney 2 | place: Pacific Ocean: Juan De Fuca Ridge | depth 2182 m m | reverse complement strand
TATCTGACTTTTTTTTGCGATTGAAATCACAATATTTCTTAAAATACCCTCCACACCACATTGCTCTATAAGGGGAGTCAATAATACCTTATCTTTAATCAGAAAAATATTGCTCATGGTTCCTTCAATAACATGTCCATTGATATCCAGCATTAAGCCTTCTTGAATATCTAGAGTATCCCATTCAGCCCTAGCTATCACCTGCTCCAAACGATTCAGATGCTTTATCCCTGCTAAAGTAGGATTTAAACCTAGCGTATTATGGCAAAATCTAGCAATGATTCCTTGATCAATGAAACTGGCGGGATATTCTGGAAAAGGATGTAAAGAAAAGCAGCGTGTCGTTTGTATGATATCTGGCTGACGATAACCTCGTCCTCCACACCCTCTGGTGATGATAAGTTTTAATACTGCTTTAGTCGAACCTGTCGCAAGCTGAAAAGCTTCTTTTTTGAGCAACTCTATTTTTGGCGCAGGAATCAGCAGCTGATGACAACCTTTTATTAATCGTTGTAAATGCTGATTTAAGAATAGGGGGGTCCCATTTAAAACTTCAATCGTTTCAAATAAACCATCCCCATATTGAAATCCTCGATCTAAAATTTCAATAGTGTGTCTACTTTCACCATTTAGTAGGTACATAAGTAAACATTATTATCTATTTATTCAAAACGCTTAAAAATTAATGATCCATTGGTACCGCCAAACCCAAATGAATTGGAAATAGCTATATCAATTTTCATTTCTCTTGCTGTATTGGGCACATAGTCTAAATCACATTCTGGATCAGGCGTTTCTAAATTAATGGTAGGAGGTGCTATTTGATGCTTTATAGACAAAGCTGATAAAACTGCTTCAATACCACCCGCAGCGCCAAGCAAATGTCCTATCATCGATTTTGTAGAGCTGACAGCAACTTTATAAGCATGATCACCTAGTGCTGCTTTCATGGCTTGAGTTTCACCTAGATCTCCAGCTGGAGTTGAGGTTCCATGAGCATTAATATAATCCACTTGATCAACATTTAAATTTGCATCACGTAATGCATTCTTCATACAACGTGCTGCACCTTCACCACCGACTGAAGGTGTTGTCATATGATAGGCATCACCACTCATACCATAACCCACCACTTCTGCATAAATTTTGGCACCACGGGCTTTTGCATGTTCTAATTCTTCTAAAACCACAACGCCAGATCCATCACTCAAAACAAATCCGTCACGATCTTTATCCCAGGGCCGACTTGCGGCTTGAGGATCATCATTCCGTCTCGATAATGCTTTCGCCGATGCAAACCCCCCCATTGTTGTAGGTGATGAGGTACATCGTTCTGCGCCACCTGCAACCATAACATCAGCATCACCATACTTAATTAACCGAGATGCATCCCCAATATTATGCGTACCCGTGCTACACGCAGTAACAATGGAAAAATTAGGCCCCTTTAAGCCATATTTAATGGAGAGATTACCTGCTATCATATTAACGATATTTCCAGGAATAAAAAAAGGAGAAATTCTACGCGGACCACTTTTCAGATAAGTCGCATGACATTGCTCAATTCCTGTTATACCACCAATACCTGCACCAATTGCAACGCCAATACGTTCTGCATTCTCTGCAGTAATTTCCAGTCCTGAATCTTCTATTGCTTGACTGCCGGCAGCAATACCGTAGTGTATAAATCCATCCATCCTCTTTGCATCTTTGGCAGGAATATATTCACTGATATCAAAATTGCGAATGACACCGCCAAAAGTGGATGCAAAAGACGAAATATCAAATGAATCTATCGGGCTTATTCCACTTCTCCCATTGATGATACCATCCCAGGTATCTGCAACATTATTAGCTAAAGGCGTTATTGCGCCTAACCCAGTGATTACGACTCGACGTGTACTCAAAGTAAAATACCGTTAGAAAAATTAAACTGCATGAATGGGAAGGGCGTCCCTAATAACATTAAGAACTTATTTCTAGTGGATGAGGGCCATCCACTAGAGTCATTTCAAAAGATTATAAATTTGCGTTGATATAATCAATAGCAAGCTGAACTGTTGTTATCTTCTCAGCTTCATTGTCAGGAATTTCACATTCAAATTCTTCTTCAAGTGCCATGACGAGTTCAACTGTATCTAAAGAATCAGCACCAAGATCATCAACAAAAGATGCATCATTTGCGATATCATCCTTAACACCTAACTGTTCTGCAACAATCTTTTTTACGCGTTCTTCAATGTTACTCATTTTATTTTCCTCAAACAATGTCAGTGCTCATTTATTGAGTCACTCACTGTATTCGTTATTAAAGTTATTAGAAATTCCGTCACTGGCTACCCAGAGGAACGGATGGCATTATACTTGAAATTACTAAAATATCACAACCCTATGACATAAACATGCCACCGTTGACATGAATTGTTTCACCTGTAATATAGGATGCGCCCTTTGAAGCCAGAAAAGAAACAGCATGAGCAATTTCTTTTGGTTCGCCTAATCGACCTAAGGCAATTGAATTTAACAATACACTTTTCTGCTCATCAGCCAATTCTTTAGTCATATCGGTATCTATAAATCCAGGCGAGACTGTATTAACCGTTATATTTCGTGAACCTACTTCTTTGGCTAATGACTTTGCAAATCCAACCATACCCGCTTTAGTAGCTGCATAGTTAGCTTGCCCAGCATTACCTGTAGCACCAACAACAGAAGAAATATTGATTATACGCCCTGTTTTGGCTTTCATCATCCCACGCAGCACGGCTTTACTCATCCTAAAAATAGAAGTAAGGTTGGTATTGATAATATTATCCCATTCTTCTTCTTTCATCCTCATCAATAGATTATCACGGGTTATTCCAGCATTATTAATTAAGACTGTCGGCGCAGAATATTCCGCACCTATATACTTTATAACGTCAGCAATTGAATCGGGATCAGCAACATTCAACTTTAAGCCCGTTCCATTATCAGCTAAATAATCGGAAATAGATGCCGCACCGAGTTCACTGGTAGCGGTACCTACAACAAAAAACTCATCTTCAACCAGTTGTTCTGCAATGGCCCGACCTATCCCACGACTAGCCCCCGTTACCAAGGCTATATTCTTATCCATTTAATTGCTCCAATACATTATCCAATGATGCCGAGTCATAAATTGTCATATGTTCAGCCGTTTTTACGATACGTTTATTTAGTCCCATTAATACTTTGCCTGGACCACACTCTACGAAACAAGTCACTCCTTGGTCATGCATATATTTAATCCCATCTATCCAACGTACGGGCATAAACAGTTGTTCTTTTAAGGCATTACGAATGACCGTCGCTGCGCTATGAGCAGCAACATCGACATTATGTATTAAAGTCATTTTAGGAGCTTCTATACTTATTCCTTGTAATTTTTCAGCTAATTTTTCTGAAGCCTGTTCCATTAGCGCACAATGAGAAGGCACACTAACCGGTAATTTTAACGCTCTTTTGGCCCCTACCTCTTTTGCAACTAACATGGCTCTTTCAACTGCTGAAGTATGCCCTGCAATAACGACTTGACCCGGTGCATTAAAATTAACAGCTGAAACAACTTCATCCCCTGCACTATCAGTACAGGCTTTAACAACTTGGTGATTTTCAAGTCCAATAATAACCGCCATTGCTCCTATACCCACAGGCACTGCCTCCTGCATAAGCCGACTTCTTTCTGCGACTAAAGATATCCCGTCTTCAAAACTGATAGCATCTGAACAAACCAAGGCGGTATATTCACCTAGACTATGTCCAGCAACCCAACCAGGCTGAATTTCTGACAGATCACTCCAAACACGCCAAATAGCAACACCTGCTGCTAACATTGCTGGTTGTGTTTTTTGAGTATGATTTAAGTCTTCTATTGGACCCTGTTGAACTAAGTTCCATAAATTAAAGCCCAAGACATCTGATGCCTGTTCAAAAGTTTCTTTTATTAAAGGATATTGCTCAGCTAAACCGGATAACATGCCGACTGATTGTGACCCCTGCCCGGGGAAAACAAACGCTAAATTATAATTTTGTTCACTCATATCTTTATTTTTTTTTATTATTTATAAATGAAGAAGAAAAACACTGTTCTATATTAATAAACATGAATTGTAACCTTTCACCTTAAGCTATATAGTCCAGAATTTTCTGCTTTAGTACGCATCTCATCACTAATACGCAACCTAATGCAGTGATTATCAGTGTACCTAAGTAAGCATTGTTAAGATAGCTATTCCTCTAGATTAACTGCTGCTCACTGGCTTTAAAACTCTCATGCTAAGAGTAAGTATTCTCTTACAGCTAGCTGCTATTAATATTTAATTAATGCAGAGCCCCAAGTAAAACCAGCACCAAAGGCTTCCAATAAAATAATTTGTCCTCTCTGAATCCTACCATCTCTAACGGCCTCATTAAAAGCTAAGAGCACAGAAGCTGATGACGTGTTACCCTGGTTTTCCAATGTCAACACTACTTGATCCATGGACATCTTCAATTTTCTGGCCGTTGCGGCGATAATTCTTGTATTAGCCTGATGTGGAACCAACCAATCTATCTCTGATTTATCTAGCCCATTGGCAACTAATGTCTCATCAACAATACGACCTAAAGTATTAACGGCTACTTTAAAGACCTCATTCCCACGCATTTTAATAGTTCCTGATTCATTTTTGTTGGAATCAGTCGCTACCTGTGGATTTGGACAATATAATAAATCTTCAAATGCACCATCTGAATGTATATGGGTAGATAATATACCTGGCTCTTCAGAGGAATCTAAAAGTACAGCTCCTGCTCCATCACCAAATAATATACAGGTCCCTCTATCCGTCCAATCGACAAGGCGGGAACATATTTCAGACCCAACAATCAATACCTTATCAACTGCACCCGATTTTATATATTGATCTGCAATACTTAACGCAAAAATGGAACCTGAACAGGCGGCTTGTATGTCAAAAGAAACGCAATTTTGAATGCCAAGACGTTGTTGTAATAAACATCCTGTACTTGGATAAACTCTGTCTGGAGAACCTGTGGCAACGATAATTAAATCAATTTCACCCGCTTCAATACCAGCCATTTCTATTGCTTGTTTTGCGGCTATTTCCGCCATACTTGCGGCTGTTTCTTCAGGTCCTGCAATTCGCCGTGTTTTAATACCAGTTCGATCAACAATCCAGCTGTCAGAAGTGTCAACTAATTGTGAAATATCTTCATTAGTACGAACAGTTTCAGGTAAATACCCTCCGGTCCCTATTATTTTCGCAGACAAATTCATCCTTCCTCTCTGTTTTCTAGAGTAACAGCCACTTTATCAATAATTTTTCGAGTAACATCCTGTTCAATTTCCACCTCAGCAAGATGAATTGCCGTTTTAAATGCCAATTCATCTGCCCCGCCATGACTTTTAATTACCAAACCGCGTAAACCAATAAAACTTGCTCCATTATACATTCTAGGATCGATGCTTAGTTTAAATTGTTTTAAGACAGGATAGGCAATAATAGCGGCTATTTTTGTAAAAATATTCTTAGAAAAAGCATCTTTTAACTTGCTGACAAACATTTTTGCAGCACCTTCAATAGATTTAAGCGCCACGTTTCCAACAAAACCATCTGTTACAATCAAGTCAACCTTTACACTACCGGCATTGATAGAATTCCCTTCTACATAACCAATGTAGTTTAAGGAAGAAGCTTCCAACAATTTTGCAGCGGCTTTGACTTGTTCATTGCCCTTCATATCTTCTTCACCGATATTTAACAAGCCAATTTTCGGTGAGGGAATCTTTTCAACAGCTTTTACAACTTCTTCACCCATGATGGCAAACTGATACAAATGCTTATCAGTACAATCCACGTTAGCACCTAGATCTAGGATATGAGTATGCCCAAGGACTGAAGGCATGGTAGAGATAATTGCCGGTCTATCAATACCAGGAATCATTTTCAATACAAATCGTGCGATCGCCATTAATGCCCCTGTGTTTCCAGCACTAACACAAGCATCCGCATGTCCATCACGAACTAAGTTAATAGCCACTCGCATTGATGAGTCTTTTTTTCCTCGTAATGCTTTCTGCGGCGTTTCATCCATTTCCACTTGCTGAGAAGCATGTTGTATTATTATTCTGTCACCAAATTCAGTAATAGCCGGGGTTATCAATTCATTTAGTATACCTTCGTCACCAACCATTATAAGCTTTAAAATTGGATTGGATTTTAAACATTCTAGGGACGCAGGAACAGTTACTTGAGGACCAAAATCCCCCCCCATAGCATCAATAGCAATAGTTAAACTCATGCTTAGGATTAACTCCGGAAATTATAATAGACCCGTCCATAGAATTATGGCGGACAAAAATCAACTAGGACCGCTATATTTGTAATCGGTCCTGTGTTGATGAATATCTGATATTCAAGACTTACGCATTGATAGATAAAAGGCTGACCAGCTTAGTCTTCCTCGACTACTACTACTTGGCGCCCTTTGAATACACCGTCAGGTGTCATATGATGACGTATATGTGTTTCGCCAGTCATTGGATCTTGCGATAAAGTTTTACTTGTTAACGAGTCATGTGAACGACGCTGTCCTCGTCTTGAACGCGTTACTTTACTTTTTTGTACTGCCATTATTAATCTCCAGTATTTTTTAATTCAGCTAAAACAGAAAATGGGTTGTTAGATTTTGATTGCTCATTTTCAACAATCGGTGTTGTTAATACCTTTGTCTTTTTTTGGCAATCATACTTGTGCCTTGGAAAATCAGGCAGCGCCAATAATAGTTCATCTTCGATCAATTCATTAAGTGAAATCTTCTCACTTTCTAATATCAAAGGTTCACAATCACCTGATAATTTATCAGCCTGCTCAATTGACCCAACCACACCTAATTTGAATTGTTTATCAATTGGCAAGGCTACTTGATCAAGACATGCTTGACATTCAAGTATTAAATTCGCTTTGATTTCTCCGTGGATAACAGATAAGCTCCCTTCTTTTTCAAAAGAAAGAGTGATATCCACTAATCCAGAATTATCAACTAACTCCGTTGATAATCGAAGGAAATTACTTATTTCCACAGCCCCTACAAGCCTACGCCCTTTCTCAGCAAAGTTCCGTGGATCTAATAAAACAGGTAACCTATCTAACATAACTGGACAATTTTATAGTGTGATTCTAGTTTCGTCAATCTCTTATAATCCACACCCTACTTTATATATGAAACCTTTGCTCCTTGCCTCTAGCTCCAAGCATAGAAAAAACCTACTAAAAAAGTTAAACCTACCCTTCATTTCTGCCACTCCAGATATAGATGAACGTCCCAACTTTAGTGAACAACCTAAGCAACTAGCACAACGCCTAGCGAAACAAAAAGTTTATGCATTAGCTGACTTATACCCTGGTTATATTGTTATCGGTTCCGATCAAGTTGCTTGTTTGGATAAGCAATTCTTAAACAAACCTATGAATCGACATCGCTCAATCCAGCAACTTAAACTCCAATCGGGAAAATCCGTTGATTTTTACACCAGTCTCTTTGTATTAAATACAGAAAACAATCAATACTATACAGATATTGATATTTCTAGCGTACATTTTAGAAAACTAACAGAACAACAAATCTCACATTATGTTGATGTTGAGCAACCGTACGATTGTGCCGCTGCTTTTAAATCAGAAAAACTGGGCATCGCATTAGTTACTAAAATCGATACAGAAGACCCTAATGCATTAATTGGATTACCATTAATAAAACTAATCACGCTATTAAATAAATTTGATATTAAAACCTTATGAGCTAAAGATTTCTTGCCCTGATGAATTGCTACATTTGACAACTGAAAATTAATGAAACCTTTTTTCTGGAGCCATTAAATCAAACACCTGCGAAAACTCTTCATCAACCTGATGCATAACATCTTGTATTTTCTCAACATCCAGACGAGTTAGTGAAATTGTTTCAAATGTTAAATTTTGATAGAGATCCTCCGTAAAATCCTTTTGTCGACACTTATCGGTCAAAAATGATGCTAAATAGAGCAAATGCGCATCAAGTTTATGAACATGCGACAATTCCGGATTAAGATAACAGCCTATAGCTTCATGTAATGATTCTGGGAGCCCCCATGATTTAACTAACTCAGAGCTAACATCTGCATGTGTAAACCCTATCATTTCTCGCTCTAATCCAGCAATTTTTAATCTATCATAATCGGCAGCCAATAATACTTCGAATGATTCTTCAGGTAATAAATTATACAAAACCAAAGAACCTAAATCACTTAATAAACCAGCCACATATAAACGCTCATAATGTAAAACTGAACTTTTCTTAGCTAACAATTTTGCCATCATTCCACAATATATACTGCGCATCCAAAATTCTGTCATATCAACTAATTCGGCAGGAATTTTATTAAATTTATCAATAACAGACGTTGCTAGCACTAGACTCTTCAAATCTTCAATACCAACAATTGTAATAGCTCTGGAAATAGTATCTATTTTCGCTTGAAAACCATAAAAAGAACTATTAACAATCTTTAATAATCGTGCACTTAAGGCGGCGTCTTTACTGATAACCAGCCCCATGTCATGAGCCATAAACCTTGGATCGTTTATCATTTCAGATATCTGAAAATAAATATCTGGAAGAGAAAATAGTTCGACTGACCCTTGAATTAAAGTTTGCGCAGTTAATTTATCCATTTTTTTTATTTGAGTTTTGTTGAACACTGACAAATACTAAATTTAGTGTAGCAGTTAAATCTATTCCTCTAATATAAATGCCAATAAGAAATAAAGTATGAGCCTTCTATTCTCATCAATTCATTTTGGGTAAGAAATCAGTGCTGAATGTTGATTGAATGCACAGTACTTAAAATAAAACCACAATTATTATAGTAAAACTAGACAAAAAATTGCTTCCTACTATTCTTCAATAAAGACCATAAAAGAGAAGATTTATGCAGCACACCCATTCAATGTTAATCACTGAAACTAAGACACCTTCAATTGTTGCAAACTCTTCTTTTGATTTTGCTATTAAAGAGCTTTACTGGACTTCCGACACCTATAAAGATGTCGATATATATCAACAAATTGCCGCTAAAGTTTTAGAAAAACCAAAACAATTACTCTCTCATATTCAACGAATTTACTTTACTTCTGATTGTGACTCCTCTGAACAACTCTATGCCGCATTAGTAGACCTATTATGTATATTGGATGGAAAAGGCAGGGCATTAAGCCAAAGAATGATTTCGGCTACTCAGTCACAATTAACAAGTCAGCAATTTGCTACGCTATGTAATGCCATAAAAAAACAGGATATTTCATTGCTATCAGAAAATAAATATTCCCTATTAACTAAGGGATTGGTAGGAACTGATAGACAATTAATTGAACAATCTATTGAGTCAACAGTACATGATCCATTAATAATTGCACGAGATTATATCGAATTCAGTCAACTTGATGCAGCCATAGAAACCCTGGAAAACAGCATACTAAAGTCTCCCAATAGAGAAGAATTACAAACCGAACTTTTGCAACTATACAAGGTAACAAACAACAGCGATAGCTTTACAACAACGCATCTTTTACTTAAGAAAAAGGAAATGACTTTATCTCATGAGTGGCAAAACTTAGCAGAATATTTTTCTCAGAAAAATGAAGCAAGATAATAAAGAGCCTATAAAGGTTGCCATCTATGGAATGGACGATAGAACCAGAAAAACTATGGTTATGTGTCTTCAGAAACCATGTAAAGGATTTGCGGTTGTTGTTGATGAAACGGATGCAGAAGTTGATATCATCGATGCAGACCATATTACGGCCAGAGAAATACTGGATTCCAGACAAAGCATAACACCAGAAAGACCTATAATTCTACTTTCATTGGAAGATCTCTTTGTTCCCGGCACGATCTATCTAAAAAAACCCATTGACACACCAGAATTAATCTCAGCACTAAATCAAGCTAACGCCCTTCTACCTAAGCAACAACCTGAACCAGCAGAACCCCCTGATGACAAAGAACCCTCGCCACCAGTGGCTGAAAAAAAACAGGATGATAAATATGAAAAGAAAAAAATTTCAAAACATAGAACTGCGAAAGACATAACTGAAATCAATTTTTCAACGTATATCGGGCACATTGAGGGCATCAATTTTTCAGATCAGAAACAAGTTTTGTCCGCATCATACAATCCCAAAAAATTCTTTTTAGGTTATGTTCAATCTGCATGTAAAGTAGCCAAGTCAAAAGGTAAAAATCTACAATTAAATTCCGGCTGGAAATCGCTAACAATACTACTAGATAGCAATGAAATATGGCTGGATGCAAATGATAAACAATTAAGATCGTTTGCGGGGTTGATTATCAGAAAACAAACAGGACAAGCTATGTCCCTTTCATCTGTTGAAAAAAATCTATCAGTTCTTAATGACAAAATGGAGAACTTTTATGATATGGATGCATTTCTCTGGAAATTAACCGTTTGGACATCAAAAGGCCGCTATCCAAATTCAATCGACATCAACAAACCCGTATTTTTAAAACAATGGCCAAATTTTACCCGCCTGATCATCACGCCACATGCTATGAGAATTGCTGCCCTATTAATTATTGAGCCAAGAACATTAATTAACCTTTCAGAATCTCTGGATGTTAAACCACAATATGTATTCGTATTTATAAGTGCCGCGTATTCATTGGGTCTTATCGGTCAAGTAAAACGCAAATCCGACCAATTGATTGCTCCCACTGAAATTAATAAACCCTCTTCTAAAAAATTATTAAGCCGAATACTTAGCAAGTTACGTGGCATAGGGATAAACAAATGACACAGTATAAAATAATTTTTTCAGGTCCTGTCGGTGCAGGTAAAACGACTGCAATTCAATCACTTAGTGATGTTCCTCCAGTAAAAACTGATGCCACTGCCAGTGACATGACAAAAAAAAGAAAACCATCAACAACGGTCGCAATGGATTATGGTGTGATGAAATTAGAAGATGGTGAAACAATTCACTTATATGGAACACCTGGCCAAGAACGCTTCGACTTTATGTGGGAAATCCTTACCACTGGAGGACTAGGACTTATTTTATTATTGGATAATACCCGAGCAGATCCTTTTCAGGATATGCGGTTTTTTCTAGATTCATTTGGTAGCTTTATTTCCAATACCAGTGTCGCAATTGGTATTACCCAAATGGATTTAAGTAGCAAACCATCAATTGATGATTACCACAAACAGCTCAAAGAATCAGACTTAAAACCCGCAATATTTTCAGTGGATGCTAGAGTAAAAAATGATATTTCTTTATTAGTTCAAGCACTCCTCTTTTCTCTGGATCCAGGCCTAAAGGATGGTTAAGACATGAGTGAACTTACATTAGTTGATGGCTTATTTATATACCCAACACCTGTCGGTGCCTATTATGCAGTTTCTTCTACCGATGACGATAAATCAAGAAAGTTTATTAAACGATTGTTACTACAAACTGAAACACCAGCTTTAAAGAAAGATACTTTGCTAGAGTTAATGGAATATGAGAATGAAGAAAAAGCATTAGAATTGCTACATCATTGTCAAAAAATAGGCTGGATTCAAGGGATTGAAAATCAAATTAAATATCCAGAAAAAGCATTAGAAGAAATTTTACCTCCGTTATTGAACAAACTATCGGAGACAGGGAAAGTATTACTTGCAGATGATCAAGGGTTTTATTTGGCTTGTAACGGTTTTCCACATGAAGTTGCAGAAGAACTTTCAGCATTAAGCGCTGAGATAGCGACAGTTCATCAAAGAAGATCTGGCTTATTAATGAATAATTTAGGGCTAGGTAGTCATGCCTGGGCAATGATAGATGCCTTTGGGAGTAGTCAAATAGGATTTTGGCCGCTGTTTATAGGAAATACTCGATTTGTTATCACTATTTCCGGAATTCCACACTTTAATCGGCCCGATTTTGTAACACTTATTTGGGCTTTAAGTATTCGTTATGCACAATAAATTATAGCGAATGCTTCTTAACATTTTAAATTAATTAAGAGGCGTAATTATGAGAGAAGATATGCTTACTTCAGTGTTAACTGAACTAAATGGAACCTCAGCAGATATAGAAGCTTCGGGAATCATCTCCACTGACGGTTTAATGATGGCATCCGTTTTACCCGCTGGTCTTGATGAAGACCGCGTGGGGGCGATGAGTGCCGCGATGCTTTCATTGGGTGATAGAACAGCGCAAGAATTGAATCGTGGAGGGTTAGAACAAGTACTGATCAAAGGGGACAATGGATATGTCTTAATGACTTATGCCGGTGAAGAAGCGGTTCTGACAGTTATGGCCAAACCTAATGCAAAATTAGGATTAATATTTCTGGATGTGAAAAGAGCAGCCGAAAGTATTACGGATTTAATTTGACCCATTAGCAAAATCAGTGAGGAGTTTTTCATGATATATGATATGAAACCAGCTGATATTGTCGGCGCGTACAAGGAAGTAACCCTTGATTTATATAATTCGATATCTAGAAAGATATTATATACTGAGCTAGAAACACCTTATCCAGATGGTAAATTAATTGTTTCCACGACATCGCCTGATGGAATTATTACCCATGTTAATACTTCATTTATCGATATGTCTGGATTTACTGAAACTGAATTAATTGGGGCTCCCCATTCTATACTCAGACATCCAGATATGCCACCTGCAGCATTCAAAGATTTATGGGACACCGTTAATAAAGGAGAAAAATGGCAAGGGTTTGTCAAGAATTTACGTAAAGATGGGGGTTATTACTGGGTTAAAGCAACGGTTATTCCTAATGTACGAAGTGGTAAGGTTGTCGGGTATACTTCAGTACGTCGAAAACCATCCAGAACAAAAGTGGATGAATGTATCAAACTTTATCCCACGCTGTTTTAAGAAGGAGAAATTTCATGTCATTTTTTTTTACAGTAAGTCCTGACTTTACTCCCGACCATCTTTCTGGATGGTATATATTCAATACATGGCTACAAAAACAAACCAATACTGCTATCCACATGGAAATGTATGACAACTTCCAATCTCAAAGAGACGCTATACAAGATAATAAAATTGATCTAATTTATGCAAATCCATATGATGCAGCAATGCTTGTAAGAGAAAAAGGGTTTCTTCCTTTAGTCAAAGCAAGTAATGCTTCTGATGAAGCTATTATTGCTGTTAATGCTAAAAATGCAATTAATAATGTTGCCAATTTGGAGGCAGGTATAAAAGTTGCTTTTACTGAAGATCCGGATGTTCATATGATGGGCATGATAATGTTAGAACCAGGTGATTTAAATACAACTAATATAACCCCTGTTTTATCTCACACT
>VAPL010369145.1_pt1 | contig 13407 bp, 10 predicted proteins | sample 3395061 | NCBI WGS metagenome assembly VAPL01 (sample SAMN08290444, study PRJNA428436) | hydrothermal vent metagenome | isolation source: Deep-sea hydrothermal vent chimney 2 | place: Pacific Ocean: Juan De Fuca Ridge | depth 2182 m m | reverse complement strand
TCCGCTAAAGCTACGGCGCACACAAAACAGAAAATTTTTCTTTGCGTTTTTTCTTCTTCTTTTCGCCCCCAAACATTTTTTCAAAAAGGAAAAGAAAATTTTGTTTTGCTCATCTGCTCATAACTTCGCAGATATAGAGGCTTTTAAAAAGGAGTCCTCGTGCATTTCCAAACAAAGGATAGGGCTTCGGTAAACAGCACCCTCAGCATTCGCCTCGGGCTATTTCCACTAGGGCTACGAGCGCCTAGATGCCTATGTGCGTGCGGTTTTGGCTTCGCCAAACGCACGCCTCTGTTTGGGGGAGAAAACGGTTTTCTCCCCCAGCTTCGGGCTCCTCCTCGCAGTGGTATTTGGAGTATTCAGTGTCGTTCCGATTTTCTCTTTTATTTAATGTCTATAGTTCGCTTTAACGTGCCTACGGAGTCCACCCTTGCACAACCCCCTCTTTTATCTTTTCAATATAAATATTGTGGTGTCGCTTCCGCTATGACACTCAGCAAGAAATAGAACTACGGCGCTCGCCCGAAAGCCCTAACGCTCCTAGCGGAAATAGCCCGAAGACGCATTCTGTATGTGCTTGCCCCAAACCCACCCATGCGCGCACAATTCTAAATTTTGGGAAGGAGAAGGATAAATTTAGCTCCCTAAAAAACTACGAGGTAGAATTACCTATATCTTTGATGTAATAATCATCAAATTCAACATCCATAAAATCTGTTCGTATACCTGAATACCCCTCTTTTAAAATAGCATCTCCACCATAACTTTTATTATCATCAGTCACTTCAAGAATTAATTCCCAATTCTCGTTTCCCTCTTTATCAAGAAATAATTTTATATTTACATTGTTATCATTAGTAGTTACCACTTCACTCTTTAATCCAATCCAAGTATTTTCAGGCAATAAATTAGAATTTGTTTTTATGTCATATCTACCGTTAAAAATTGGTTCATACGCTAAAGTAAAATACTCTCCTTTTATTTTTTTCTTAATCACACCAGCACCATCAACTCTAATTCCAGTATAGTACAGATTATCTCCGTCTAGGTATCTATTAAACAAGAGGAGCCCGTTTGACTGATTACGATGCTTACTTTTGCTAAGATTATATTTTACAATTCTAAAATATACCTCTTGTTGAAAATCCTGCCATTTACTTTTAGTAACTAAGCGAAAAATGTTCTGTGGACGATAACCACCATCAGTACTTTCAGAATTATAGTCCTCATATTTTTTTTGCCATACTGAATCTTTTTTAATTTTACCTTGCAGTGTTTTGCCTATCTTTCCATTTTTAATTAAAAAAGCTCCAGAATTTACCCACCAATCAGAACCTATGCTCTCCTCCATCTCGCCAGTCTCCTCTATTATCTCTCTTCTTTGAAATCCATCTATAAATATTCCTTTTTGATTTTTAATTTCATCAGTTCCCTCAATTGTTACCACTCCATTTTCTTGCGGATAATATATCCCAATCCAAAATAAGATTATAAAAATAAAAAATAAAAAAGTAGTAATAATAAATATTTTTTTCATCATTTGAATTATTTGCTATACTCGTTTATTGTCACGGAGTAAGAGTCTTTAACTTCAAACTCTCTAAAAATTCTAAATTTATCTAATCTTACAAACCCCTTGTTGATACTCTCTACACTTAACGTATGCGCTCCTTTTTGCAAACTTACATTTGCGAAGTAAGAACAATAATATCGACGTCCAACTTCAAAACAAGAATCATCCTCCCCTTTATCTATTTCAACCAAAACATCATCAATATAAACTTTTATATTTTTTAAATAAGAATAAGTGCTTTTACCAACCTCTCCTGTTGAACCAAGAATTTCTATATAAAAATTACCACTATGATCAACAAGAAATTTATTTTTTATTTTATCTCCAGTATCTTTCAATGATACAACACCATAACTTCTATCAGTAGGTTTATTTGATGATAAATTCTGAATATCTTCATCTTCGTCTTGAATCACAATATAATTTTCTTCAAATTGCCACCATCCATCATATTGTAAATCATTTTTTAATTCATCTAAAGTTTTTTGTTCTGGTTTGTAATAATACATGTGCCAACGAAAATCATCATCAAAAGAAATTGTACTCACTCGGGGATCTTTCCATGTTGTACTCTTACTTATGTCACGAGCGGCAGAATATCCACTTTCTTTTATAACTTTCACTATCTCATTGTTCCATTCACCCAAAGGATAAGCAAAAGTTGATACTTTATATCCTCTTTTTTCCAATTTTTCTTTTGACCCTTTTACTTGCTGAACTAATGCTTCTTGATCAAATGTTCTGCCTATTTTTCTTTCAAACCATTCTGTGTTTATAAGACTACCGCCAAAAAGAGTATGTGAACCTATTTCATTTCCCGCTCTATACATCTCGTCTACCTGTTTCCAGCTCATATATGACTGCTTATCAAGTGCATCGGCGATAACATAAAAAGTTGCTACTGCATCGTACTTTTTTAAAACTGGAAAAATTATTGCATAACCATCTATACGTCCATCATCAAAATTTATCGCACAAGCTCGCCTTGGAATTTTTTTATCTTCTAGTACATAATTATCCATCAATTCTCCAAAAGTAAACCAGCGACACCCAAGGATATTGGTCATATAATCAATTTGCTTCTCAAATTTTGAAGTATGCATCTCTAAAAAACTCCTATTTTCTATTATCTCCTGTTTGTCGGATACAACATAATGATATCCCAATATTGGAAGAAAATCTTCTTGCTCATACACCTTAAACACATCAGAGCTATCACTTGTCGGGATATCAAGATATGTAATATTGTTGATGGGATAATATGTATCAATTCCTTCAATTTCTACCGTATAATCTTTATCTGTACTTAATTTACTCTTTCTTGCAATTACTAATTTTTGATCAAGAATTGTAATAAAATAATCATCTATCTCCTCAAATTCCCATCCGCCGTCTTTTTGTGTCATTTGTAAATTTAATTTACGAACAACTTGAATATCTTCCCTAGCTTTCTGCGAAGCCAAGTTTTGCTGTACTATGCTTTCAAGTTTTTTGTCATTAAAATAGATTTTTATTTCTGATTCTACTTTTTGAAAATAAATATTTTTTTCTAGTCCATTCAAAATATACTTATTCCCTAAAACAAAAAATAGCGCAATAATTACAATTACGAAAAATATCTCAATCTTTTTAAATGTTATTATCCTCTGTGCCATACCATTTTTTTAATAGTAAATGCTGAATAAAATACAACCCAAGAAAGTACCAGCGTAGAAAGTAGGCTCATAATCGGTCTGTAAATCCAAATATGGCAATTTTTATTTTCTAATTTATACGCAAGACCAAACATAAAACCTACAAAAATAATCCCTAGAATATACAGAATCGCAGCAAAGATATCACCGCGCATAGGTAAATAAACTAGATGCCTAAATGCAATAAATGGACCAACTAGAACAAATACGATATGAAGGTAATAAACAAGTGATGGAAGAATTGGCAATCTCCAATAAAATAAACCTGTGAAGAAAGTGTTACGGATAAAACTTTTTTTCCAACGGATTTGCTGTTTCAATAAAGATTTAAAATTATCAGGTAAAATAGTCCACGATTTTGCGGATTTGGAATAAACAACTTTCCATTTTTTGTCTTTGTATTCAGGGTTTAGTTTAAAATTTGGATCTACATATTTTTCCCTTACTTTCTCACCAATATATTGTGCTCCTAAAACAAATCCAGTCATGGTTCTGTCTGTAGCAAATCTGAACTCTTGCCCCAAGAAAGAATCTTTTTCCCATGCTGGGATAAAGTTATACACTGCTTCTTTACGAAAAACAGCAAGTGGTCCCGATACACACGAAACAACCCCGAAATAACTTTCAAATGCTTTACGGATGGCAAATTGACCCTCTGCCCAAGAGTCTTGGGCTCTGGTTAAAATATTTGTACCTGAATTTTTTAATCTAAAGTGCCCACTTACAGCTCCTACATCAGGAAACATGTTGAATATCGGCACGATTTTTTCAATAGCATCAACAGCCCAGACAGAATCACTGTCAGAAAAAGCAAATATTTCTCCTTTTGCTTCTCGCATTGCTCTACCCAGAGCTCTCTTTTTTCCAGCATTTTTTTGATGAATAACTTTTATTGAGCCATCTTTTGCATATCTATCTAAAACCTCTGCTGTCCTGTCCGTACTACCATCATTAACAAAGATGATTTCCTTATTATCATATGTTTGAGTAATCATCGAGAGAATACACTGCTCAACGACAGCTTCTTCATTAAAGACAGAAACCATACAACTAACTAGAGGATTTTTTATTTTTCTAGTAAGTGCACCCCCCCCTCACGCATTTCTGCTTTTAATTCAAGATTTTTTGCGATAATAGCAGGATCTTCATATCTGAATATTGCTATAAAGAAATTAACAAACAGTACGAAAGTTACAGATACTCCGTAGATATAAAGTAAGAAATAGTCAGATTCAACAAAGAAAGCTTTACCAGTAAGAACCGTTAGTATTGCGAACACAATAAAATGAATCAAAATTTTATTGAATTTACTGAAACTGTCACTTTTATATAAAACATGTTCTCTTTTTTCTTGTTTCATTATTACTACTCTATTATATTTTTACCTACCAACTCCCTTGTAAACAATCCCTGCTTTAATAAATTCATCTTTTGGTAAGCAGTTGCGACCGTCTATTACAACCTTTATTCCCTTTTCTACAAAATAATCTGGAGTTAATTCTTTGAAAGCATCATGTGATGTTGCAATTACTACAGCCTGTGCGCCATCAAGCGCATCGTCTAAGCTTTTGACTGTTGATCTGTCTAGAACGAATGGGTCAAAAGAAGCAACATCTGCATCGTAACCTTTAAGTGCTTTTATAATTTCAAAAGATGGGCTTTCTCGACAATCGTCAATATTTGGTTTATACGAAAGACCAAGAACGGCAACTTTTGTACCGTTTATAGCTATTTTCTTTTCATTTAGTCCGTGCATTACTTGCTTTGCTGTAAATTTAGGCATTTTGCTGTTTATTCTCCTTGCGAGTGCTAAGAAGTCATGATCAAATCCGCTTTTCTTTGCATATTCAATTAGATAATATGGATCAACGGGTATACAGTGTCCACCTACTCCACATCCTGGAAAGTGTGGCATAAAGGCGAACGGCTTTGTTGCCGCGCCTTCTATAACATTTACAACATCAATACCAAGACGAGAGAAAGACATAGCGAGCTCATTTACAAAAGCTATGTTTATATCACGAAAAGAATTCTCAACAACCTTTACCGCTTCAGCTTCTTTGAGCGAGTTCATCGGTTTTATTTCACCTGTAAGAATTGTTTTGTAAAATTCTACAGCCTTTGAAAGACCTTCTTCGCAGAACGCTCCTACTACACGGTTGATATTTTCTACGTTCCACTTTTCATCTCCTGGGTTTATTCTTTCAGGGCAATGCGCCAAGTAAAAATCTTCTCCACATTTTAGACCAGATTCTTTTTCAATAATTGGTAGAACAACATCTTCTGAAACTCCAGGGTTTACAGTAGATTCTAAGATTATAAGTTGTCCTTTTTGCACAAAAGGGGCGATGCCTTTGCATGCGTTCTTCACAGGCTCTAAATTTGGCATATGGTTTTCATGTACTGGTGTAGGAACACAGATGATTATAATGGATGAATCTTTTACCTTGCTAATATCTGAAGTTGCCTCTATTTTTGAGTTTTTTAGCTGTTTGCTAACTTCTTCATCTACAAAAGGAGAAATCTGTTTATTTAAAAGTTCGATTTTTTTAGTATCAGTATCCACGCCCATAACTTTATAACCATTTTTATCTGCCAATAGCGCTAAAGGTAGCCCAACATAACCAAGACCAACAATTGAAACTGATTTATTATTTTCTGATTCCATTTCTTTGATTTAATATTTAAAAATTCTCCAATAAAAAAGAGCCTGCCAAGGCTTTCATAGCTTTCATAGCTTTCATAGCTTTCATAGCTTTCATAGCTTTCATAGCTTTCATAGAAAATTACATATTTAATTATGTTTGTCAAGTCTGCTCGCAATTCCTATTACGTGGTTATGAATCTACTAACCTGTAAAGTTTAGCCTACAACAACTTAAATACGTTGAGTTGTTGTAGACTTTTAGACCTATTTTAGAACATAATATACGGCATTGCCTGTTTTGCCAATCTGTCTGACTCTTTGCTCTTTTTCTAGCTCGTTCATATACCTTGTTGCTGTAGCATCCGACACGCCAAGTATTTTTTCAATATCATTATTTACCACTCTTTCATTCTCACGCAAAAACACCTTATAGATAAAGGAAGCGGCGGGAGCTTCCTTTAATAACTCTAAACATCATCGTATCATGTTTTACTGTGCAACGACTGAGCATTGTGTTTTTTCTAAACACTCATAAAAAAGTGCTAGTTCATAAATAACGCCTTGCTGTGTAGTCGAAGTAAAGCCTAATACAGATTTTTTTCCTTCATTATTTAATATATCAAGCCAATTCCCAGAGATAACCTCTTGAAGTGAGCTATTGATACTTTTTTTATATCTTACATCAGATAACTCAAAAAGCATTTCTGTAAAATCTTCATTTTTTATAGGAATATCTAAACTTTGAGATTCAATTAAATGACCACCAAAATCTAAATAATCAACACCAATTGTTCTAGTAATTTTTGCATAAACATCATCATATTCTGATAGTGCCTTATTGTTCACAGAAGCCCGCACATACAAAAAACCATTTTTTATAATACCTTTAACTATTACCTTTTTGGCAAAACTTCCGCTTTCTTTACCGTTAACAGAGGAGTTTTTAAAATTCTCAATTATAACCACCTTTTTCATCTTATCTTTACTTTCATAAGGAGAAAGTGTCTTTTGTATTTGTTCAATAGCTTGCTGGGTCTCTTTTACTATTACTTTTTCTTTTTTGTCACGAGAAACAGAAAACACCAATAAAGTAATGGCGATAATTAATAATATGATTGTTGTTGCAAGATTATTCTTCATTTGTAGTGATGCTATCTAGTGGTAAGTTTTTCCCTAATATAAAAATAAAAATATGCAATAAAAACAAATTAAATATATATCGATTTAATGTCTTTATCTCGAGTTCGAAATACCCCTTTCCTGTAACGAAGAGATCATTAACCCAAGAAGGAACATGGTCTTTAATTGCACCCCAAAAAATTGCAAAAAGAATAAAAACACTAGCTTCAACAAGCATGTCGTCCAGAGGTACAATATATCTAGCTACATTGTACCACAAAGACAAGAGTAGTATTTTTGCTGTAAGAGCTAGAAGGAAAATATTCCATCCACCATCATTTCTTATTTTATCAAAAAAGATTTTTGTACTTTGATGAATATATTCTGTTCCAGAAACTTTTCCCATGTGTTTGACATCTTATCAGAAAATCATCAGATTGGCGATTTACTGAATACAATAACCAAAAAACCAACTTATCTTGTTTCTCTACAATAAGGGAATTTTGAACATCCATAAAATTTACCGTAACGACCCTTCCTTAAAATCATTTTTGAATTGCATTTGGGGCATAATTTATTGCCAATTACCCCTTTATACACACCTTTACAAGAATTACAAACTCTCCCATAACCAGTGACTAACCTAGAATCTCGAAAATCTTCCATTTTTCTGCTTTGTTTGCATTTTGGACACAAAATACATTCATTACAATACTCCCCATTTTTCACATAACCCGAACCTGTTGCGTAAAACTTAAAAGTATCTGTATTTTTTATCTTCTTGCATCGTGGACATTTTTTCGTATTTTCTTTTGTTACTTGGGTTGCCTCAAAATCCCAAATTTCATTACAGTCTTTACAAAGATACTTATTGTGCTTGCTGTGACTTAATCTAGCTTTTCTTATTTTTTCAGATTGACACTTTGGACAAACTATCGGCTTCGGTCTATCTTTAGTATTTTGTATTTTTTTGACAACACGCTTCCAACTAATCTTTTTTCTATATTTATGTAAAATAACATTATGCTCAATTTCATAACAACTTATACAATGATTTACAGATTTATAAGGAAAATAAATTGCTTCATATATTTTCCCGCATTTATCACAAGCCCTTTCATCTCCTTCTTTTAACCTATCAATCTGATTGTGAAGCTTCTCAAGTACTATTTGATTTTGAAGTTTTTTTTTACCAAATTTTGCAATCTGTCATTTAGGGTTTCTATTGGATTATCCCCGATATTAAAACGATTTATTCGTAAAAATCTGTAACCATATCCTTCCAAAACTTTTTGTCGATAAATATCATCATCTTTCATGTAATATTTATAATTTGACTCGTTTACTTCTGACCTGTCGATAAAATGCTCCATAAAACCATCATATTCTATGACAATTTTTAAACCATTGAAAATCAACAGGAAATCAACTTTATAATTGGGGTGATTATATTCTCTATTCAATTGTTTTAAATATTTCCCAAGTTCAAATTGTGGAATAAATTCAATTTTTTCTTTATTTTCTTTATAAAACTTTGTATTGTGAAAAATTTCATCGATTTTATATTCCATTTCAGAATCAAGTTTTTTTATTATTCTTTTTTTACCTATTTTTAATTCATTTTGGTAGTGCAGCATTGCATTTCTTATTTCTCCTTGAAATTCCTCTACGGGCTTACTTAAAACAAAATGAATGCACTCTTTTGCGCGACTAAATCCAACGTTCATTCTTTGGGATTTAATTGTTCCATCTACCTCATCACTAACTGAAGAAAAATCTTTCAAAAAAATCCAGTTCAACCGATCTTTTTCTTTTGTTGCAACCATTGAATAAAAAATATAGTCTCTTTCTTCTCCCTGGCAAGTATCAAAAGTCATTATTTTTAACTTACACTTTCCAAAAAACCAATCTCTTTCTGCTAGCTCGTTAATTTTATCAAAAAGAAGCGTTACCTGCTCTCTATGTGGTGTAATAATACCAAGACTCTGTTCAATCCCTTCTTCCTTAAATTCTTTTAGTTTCTTAATAATGTGATTAACTTCAAGCTCATTTGTATTTTTATTTTCATCAAACTTTCCATCGTGATCGATAACTTCAATTTTAATAACATCTTCTATTCCCTTGCCTCTAATTTTCATACACTGAAGAGTGTTATCGTAAAAATACTTATCAGAATAAGAAATAATTTCAGGATAACATCGAAAATGTTTTTTTAGCTGACACTCATAATTCCTAATGAACCGTGAAAATTTAAGAATGGAATTCTTAATATCAAAATTTTCTTCTACTTTTACAAGCCAACCTTTTGTATTTTTATCCAACCCACTGAGCCTCTCTTCCAAAAAAGTATCTTGGACTCTTTTTCTGAGTTCTTGATTTGTTACCTTGCTTGCATTGTTGGCTTTAACATTTGAAAATTGCTTATCATCCCCAAGTACAATTACTTGTTTTCCTCTTACAAGAGCAGGTAGCGCTTGCGCAATACTAACTTGCGAAGCTTCATCGATAATAATTAAATCAAATAAATTCTTTTCCAATGGAATAAATTCTGCATAATCTCTAATCCCTGCCAAAATGCAAGGAAAAGCTTTTTTTAAATTTTGAAATAGATCTTTAGGGAATTTTTGCTTTTTTCTTACAATATTTTTTAGTGTATTCACTTCACCAGCACAATCTCGAGTATATTCAATAATTCTTTTATCTAAGAAATAGGTCATTCGAGCGGTAGTTAAATCTTCTATTTCATTTATTGAATTAAAAAATCTATCTTCTGGCTGATTATTAAATTGCTTTTCTAATTTCAACTCCAACTCTTTATGCCTTGAATACTCTTCAAGCTCTTCATCTGCGTAATCAGATAAAACACTTGAGGATTTATTTATATTCTCAATTGATATTTTTAAATTTATTTTTTCTGAAAAATCAGAATATTCTTTTTTTATACTTAAGATAAAATCGATTTCATCTTTCAGGTCACGCAATTTTTCAATAGTTTTTGTAAGTTCACTCAAAGCATTTAATGTATCAGTTTCAAAAAACACACCACAGCTTTCGTCGCTATTTATTTGTATATTATTTGGTATTATCTCGGATAATTCACAAGTAATAATATTAATTTCATCAATTTGTTGAAATACTTCTATGTTCCAATTCACTTGCTGAATTTCAAAATCTAAATCACTAATATTCACAAGTGATGGTTCAGATGTTTCTATAGAATTTTTTACTACTGCAATCTTTTTTTGTAATTTTGTAATTTTTTTGTAATCAGATAAATATTTCTCATTACTGTTATTCAATAATAAATCTATCAAAATTCTAAAAATTGAATGATCAGTATTATCTTTTTCTCCTCTTCCTTTATACTCATCTGGTATTTTTTTAATAATAAAATCAAATAAATCAGAAACGTATTGAATTTCTCTAATGTTATTTTGTGGTTTTTCTATATCAAAATAGCTAAAAGTTTTTTTCAAATTACGAGTTATGTTTTCAACTTCTTTACCCTTGAATAAATATCCGACAATAGGCGCTTTGATCGCATTCAAGTTACTGGCGTATTCTTTTAATTCAATTACCGCATCTTCTGGTCTTACCCCTTTTGGAATTTCAAAATTAGAAAAAATATCATAATTATCAAATTTATCTCCTAAAAACTTCTTTGATTCAAAAAATAAGTTAGCGGACATATTTACAATAGCAGAACGCCACATCAAAACACTGAGGTTTAACTCTTTTTTCGATTTGAATAATTCTGAAATTACAGATTTATCTTTATATAAATCACTCAACTCAGACAAAATTACTTTTAGAGAACCCAGAGAGCTGAGTACGTCTTTATTATAAGGTGTATGTTTATCAAATTCTTCAATCAATACTTTTATATCAACATTCTGATTATGTTTTTCAAAATCTTTTTTTGATTCTTTCAAAAGATTTAGAGAATCTTTATATTCAACTAACAGATTGTAATTCTCATCATCTAACAGTTCTCTGTTGATTTTAAAATTATCGTTATGTTTACAAAGTTTTTGTATCCCTCTTTTAATTCTTAGTAAGTCTATATCGTATTCTTCGGAAGAATTAAGCCAATCAATATTTGACAGCTTGTTAAGACTTTGAAAATAAAATTCAATATCTTTAATGTCTATTCCTTCAAAATAACTAATATTTTCTTTTATATTTTTTTCTAATTCCTGAAGTGAATCTTTTCTAAGCTCATCGTATTCATCTTTTTTATGTTTGTAAGCATTGTAGTGCTCTTTGATTTTTTGAATAGTTTGACCTTGAACAATTTTGTAAAATTTATTTCCTGTTTTACCAAGCCTTAAAATTGGATTCTGAAAATCATCCTCGTGCCTTATCCTGTTTAAAGTATCTGAAATTTTATCCTCAACAACGTCAAGAGCTTCTTTTTTATCAGATAAGACAAGTACAGATTTTTCTTCTAGCAATGCCTTGCAAATAATTGCAGTAATTGTATGACTCTTACCTGTCCCAGGAGGTCCCTCTATTATCATAAAGTTGCAATCTGGTTTTTGCAATGCCAGCAAAACTTGTTTCTGCTCATCGTTAAGAGGAATAGGGCTCTCAAAAATCAATTTTTGAGAGATATTTTTTTCAAACCACTCATCCTCTACTTCTTCCATAAAAGCCTTCGGATTTTCCTCAATGAAACCATTGAGTAGAGAAGAAAAGTTTTCAAGAATATCTCCGTCATCATTTAATATTTCTTCGTAATCATTAATAAGAGCCTCGTCAGATTTATCAAATAAATACAAATAGCTTTTATTAGAAAAAGAAGTTATGAGATTCATCCCCTTTTGGAGTTCTGAATTTTTAAAATCTATATTTTTATTTAATTCAAAAAAGTTTTCTATTTTTTGAATAGTATTTTTTAAAATAGAAGAAAAATCCTCCTCTCCGTTTATATATAAAATTCTATCAAATTCTCCTGCTAGGGTTGATTTCTTTTTTGTCTGTGAGTTAAATTCTTGCACAACAAAATCAATAGCTTTTGTATTTACAAAAACACGTTTTTCAAACTGAAAAACAAATCTATCTTCTTGCTTGGTGATTGTTATGGGAATATAAAAAACAGGAAATTTTTCATTTCCTAAAGAAAGTTCGTAAAAATATAAATATATTTCTGTTTTATCTATTAATTTATTATTTCTGTATAATTGATAGATATCGAAAAAGGCATCACTAATAACAAAATTTTCAAAAAACTTAATAAGATTACTCTTAATTTCTTGCAGTTTTATAATTTCTTGTAACGTATTTTTTAAGTCAAAACCTTTTTTCTTTTGAAAATAAGCCTGTAGTGCTTCTGAATATTTATTTTCAAAAATAGTAAAAATAGAGTCTGTTATATCAGTCTCAAGTTGAAATTTGCTATTTTCATCTGCAATGTCTAAATTTTCAAGTGGTTTATCAAGATCATCCAATAAAGAAATGATTAAGTTTCTAGAAAGAATATTCTTTGTTTCTTCTTTTGTCTCTTCCAGAAATTTATCATATTCTTTTGAATATAAATTTTCTTTTTCTTCAACTAATTTTTCAATTTTATCAAAAATTTTATCAAGGTGTTTGCTTGAAAGTTTTTGAATTTTAGCTTCAATTAAATTAAAAAGATCTTCAGGAACATTTTTTATATATTCACCTTTTCTAATTTGCAAAGTTTCTATTCTAAAACCACTATTTAGAAGCGCAAAAAACGTTTTTTTAAGTTCTGGGTATTTTTCAAGATCGACACCAACCTTTAAGCCTTTTTGTGTTTTTTGAATTGTGTTCCTTTTTGGAATTCTTCTTTTCTTGAAATCAGTTTCCAAAAAATTCATAAAGTACTTAGCTACCTCTTTTACAAAGGGAGTTGATTCTACTTCTTCTAATTTTGTTTTTTGTTTTTCTGACATGCCTCTATTTTATTAAATCATCAACACTAACATCAAGTGCTTTAGCAATTTTTTGAACAGTATCGATTGTCGGACTTTTTATTCCACCTAATTCAATTTTGATAACAGTAGCGTGAGATATGTCAGCTAATCTAGAAAGGCGGTCTTGTGATAAACCTTTTGCTTTTCTAAGTTTCTTTATGTTTTTAGCCACTATTGATATTGTTTTCGACATTGTGGTATTATATTATCTATATTATGATATAGATAATGAATTATCTTTCATTAATTATCTATATTGATATAGTACAAAATTTTGATCATTTAGTAAATATCTAAGAAGCAACGGCTCAACACGTTGAGCCGTTGGACAAAGCGAGCAAAACAGAAATTTTCTTTTCCTTTTTGAAAAAATGTTTGGGGGCGAAAAGAAGAAGAAAAAACGCAAAGAAAAATTTTCTGTTTTGTGTGCGCCGTA
>VAPL010532912.1_pt1 | contig 13410 bp, 18 predicted proteins | sample 3395061 | NCBI WGS metagenome assembly VAPL01 (sample SAMN08290444, study PRJNA428436) | hydrothermal vent metagenome | isolation source: Deep-sea hydrothermal vent chimney 2 | place: Pacific Ocean: Juan De Fuca Ridge | depth 2182 m m | reverse complement strand
CTGCGTGGCGAACGTTTTATGAAGATTATTTCGCTGGCACCTGAAGTGCTGTAACTGCTGGGGCAACGAGCATGAACAAGATTAAGACAGGTGATGATGTCATCATCATCGCCGGTAAAGACAAGGGCAAGCGCGGTTCGGTGCTGAAGGTTATCGATAACGAACGTGTCGTTGTCGAAGGCGCCAACATGGCCAAGAAGCATGTCAAGGCCAATCCGAATGCCGGTGAATCCGGTGGCATTATCGAAAAGGAAATGCCGCTTCATATATCAAACGTAGCTGTGTTTAATTCAGCTGCTGGAAAGGCTGACCGTGTCGGGATTAAGATTCTCGAAGATCGTCGTCGGGTGCGTTACTTCAAGTCCAACAACGAAGTTGTGGACGTTTAAGGCGAGTTAGGCAAATGTCCAGACTTAAAGAATTTTATAAGGATACTGTAATCAAGCAGCTCCAGGAGCAGTTTGGCTACAAGAGTGTGATGGAAGTTCCCAGGATCACCAAGATCACGCTGAATATGGGTGTGGGTGAGGCGATCGGCGACAAAAAGGTAATTCAGAATGCCGTAGCCGACATGGTCAAGATTTCAGGCCAGGCCCCCATCGTGACCAAGGCACGTCTTTCTGTTGCTGGATTCAAGGTGCGTGAAGGCTGGCCGGTTGGCTGCAAGGTAACTCTGCGTCGTGATCGTATGTACGATTTCCTGGATCGTCTGATCAGTATTGCTATTCCGCGTATCCGTGATTTTCGTGGCTTGAATGGCAAGGCCTTCGACGGTCGTGGCAATTACAGCATGGGTATCCAGGAGCAGATCATGTTCCCGGAAATTGATTACGATCAGATCGATGCGATTCGTGGTATGGATATTTGCTTCACTACCACGGCAAAGACCGATGATGAGGCGCGCGCATTGTTGACCGCCTTTAATCTTCCGCTTAAAAAGTAAGAGAATCTAACGATGGCAAAAGTCTCCGTTATTAATCGCGAGCTGAAACGTGCTCGTTTGGTGAAGAAGTATGCCGCCAAGCGGACCGCACTGAAGGCGAAGCTGAAAGATCCTTCCCTGAGTTATGAAGAGAAGGAAGAGGCCCGCAAAAAATTTCAGTCTATGCCGCGTGATGCCAGTCCGTGTCGTCAGCGCAATCGCTGCCGCCAGACGGGGCGTCCCCACGGATACTATCGGAAGTTTGGGCTGAGCCGCACGAAGTTACGTGAAGCGGCAATGCGCGGTGATATCCCCGGCCTTGTCAAGGCAAGTTGGTAAGCGCTGCCGTAGGCAGTGTATTTTTAGTTAGGAGTTTCTGGCATGAGCATGACTGATCCCATTGCGGATATGTTGACCCGTGTTCGTAACGCTCTCTCAGCAGGTAAGTTGAGCGTGACGATGCCATCTTCCAAGCAGAAGGTTGCTATCGCAAATCTGCTTAAGGATGAAGGGTACATCAATACCGTATCTGTTAAGGATATCGATGGTAAGCCGGTGATGGAGATTTCCCTCAAGTATTATGAAGGACGTCCTGTCATCGATCTGATTAAACGCGTAAGCCGACCTGGCCTGCGTGTCTATAAAGGTAAGGACGAACTACCTACGGTGATGGGTGGTTTAGGTGTTGCCGTGGTTTCCACCTCCAAGGGTCTGATGACAGACCGTGCCGCCCGCAAGGCCGGCCATGGTGGTGAAATTCTCTGCTTTGTCGCTTAAGGGGGCTAACGATGTCACGTGTTGCTAAAAACCCCGTTCAACTACCTTCTGGTGTTGAGGTCAAGATTGATGGCCAGGCGATCAAGGTCAAGGGTGCCAAGGGCGAAATGACCCATGAGATTCACGCTTCCGTCGATGTAAAGCAGGAAGACAACGTGCTGACCTTTGCGCCACGCCATGGCGGTAAGGAGCCTGATGCGCTGGCGGGTACTACGCGCGCACTGCTGAACAACATGGTTGTCGGCGTCACTCAGGGCTTCGAGAAGAAGCTGACACTGGTCGGCGTTGGTTATCGGGCGCAGGCCCAGGGTAAGGTTCTTAATCTTTCGCTGGGATTTTCGCATCCGGTCGAATACCCAATTCCTGACGGTGTCAGCATTGAGACCCCAAGCCAGACCGAGGTTGTGGTGAAGGGCATCGACAAACAGTTGGTCGGCCAGGTGGCTGCGAATATTCGGGCTTATCGTCCGCCGGAACCCTACAAGGGCAAGGGTGTTCGGTATTCTGATGAACACGTCGTGCGTAAAGAAGCGAAGAAGAAGTAAGGGCGAAAAATCATGGACAAGAAACAGAGTCGATTGCGCCGTGCTCGTCGCACGCGTGCCAAAATCAGCGAATTGGGCGTTTACCGCCTATGTATTCATCGTACTCCTCGACACACTTATGCCCAGGTTATTTCGCCTGATGGCGGGAAGGTCGTGGTGAGTGCTTCCACGCTGGAATCTGATGTGAAGTCAGGCCTGAAGTCTACGGGCAATATCGAGGCTGCCGGAAAGATCGGTCAGCTTATCGCTGAGCGTGCCAAAGCATCCGGGGTTGATAGGGTTGCGTTTGATCGTTCCGGTTTTCAGTATCATGGGCGCGTCAAGGCGCTCGCAGATGCGGCCCGTGAAAGCGGCTTGCAGATATAAGGGTTAAGGTGTCCGCATGGCAAAATTTGATGCAGCAGCAAGTAGCGACGGCTTAATCGAAAAGCTCGTCGGTATTAATCGCGTAGCCAAGGTCGTCAAGGGTGGTCGTATCTTCGGCTTCACCGCGTTGACGGTCGTGGGCGACGGCGAAGGTCGTGTCGGCTTCGGTCGTGGCAAGGCGCGTGAAGTGCCGGTCGCTGTGCAGAAGGCGATGGAAGATGCGCGTAAAAATATGCGTAAGGTCGACCTCAAGGGTGGAACGCTGCAATATTCCATCACCGGTGTGCATGGTGCGGCCAAGGTTGTGATGTTGCCGGCCTCCGAAGGCACCGGCATCATTGCAGGCGGCGCAATGCGTGCCGTCTTTGAGGCGGTGGGTGTCCGCGATGTGCTGGCAAAGTGCATTGGTTCAAACAATCCGATCAACGTGGTGCGTGCGACCTTCAAGGGTCTGACCAGTATGACTACGCCTGACGCCGTCGCCGCCAAGCGTGGCAAGCGCGTAGAAGAGATTACGGAGTAAATTATGGTCGGGAAAGTCAAAGTCACTCTGGTGCGAAGCACAATCGGACGCCTGCCTGCACACAAGGCCTGCGTCTCCGGGCTGGGCATTCGTCGCATGCACCAGACTGTTGAGGTTGAAGACACGCCGTGTAACCGAGGCATGATTAATGCGGTTTCCTACATGCTAAAGGTTGAGGAAGCATAAAATGCGTTTGAATACTCTTAGGCCTGCTGAGGGCTCAAAGAAGAACCCGAAGCGAGTCGGTCGTGGTATTGGTTGCGGCTTTGGCAAAACTTGTGGTCGTGGTCACAAGGGCCAAAAGTCCCGTTCCGGTGGTTTTCACAAGGTAGGATTTGAAGGTGGCCAGATGCCTTTGCAGCGCCGCCTTCCCAAGGTCGGCTTCAGCTCTCGCAAGGCGCGCATTACTGCTGAGGTACGTCTCAGCGAGCTGGCGAAGGTCGATGGCGAGACCGTTGACCTGATTGCCCTGAAAGCGGCGAATATTGTCGGTCAGCACATTAAGCGTGCGAAAGTGATCGCTTCTGGTGAGGTTGCCAGGCCCGTGACTTTGCGCGGTGTACAGGCAACCAAAGGTGCACGTGCAGCGATTGAAGCTGCCGGTGGCAAAGTCGAGGATTAAGTGGGCGCCTCTAGGTCGTCTATGCTCGGTGCCATGGGCTCGGGCAAACTGACAGAACTCAAGCAGCGCCTGTGGTTCGTCTTCTTGGCAATGCTGGTTTTCCGGATCGGTTCTTTCATCCCTGTGCCGGGTATTGATCCTGCTGCCCTGGCGATACTGTTTGATCAGCAAAAGGGCACCATACTGGACATGTTCAACATGTTCTCGGGTGGTGCGCTGGGTCGGCTGACGCTTTTTGCTTTGGGTGTCATGCCCTATATCTCGGCCTCGATCATCATGCAGCTGCTGACGGCGGTTGTGCCGAAGCTGGAGCAGCTGAAGAAAGAGGGCGAGTCCGGGCGCCGCAAGATCACCCAGTACACACGCTACGGCACCTTGGGACTGGCGACCTTTCAGTCCATCGGTGTTGCCATTGCTCTGCAAAGCCAGCAGATGGGTGCATTGCCCGTAGTACCTTCACCGGGTCCGGGTTTTGTGTTTACGGCAGTCGTCAGTCTGGTGACGGGCACGATGTTTTTGATGTGGCTGGGTGAGCAGATCACCGAGCGCGGAATTGGTAACGGCATTTCGCTGATTATCTTTGCCGGTATTGTTGCAGGTCTTCCTTCCGCTATCGGTGGCACTCTGGAGCTGGCGCGAGTCGGTGAGTTGAGCGCTTTCCTCGTTATCGCGTTATTGGTGCTTATTATTTTGGTCACCGGCTTTGTTGTCTTCATGGAGAGAGGGCAAAGGCGGATTACCGTAAACTATGCAAAGCGTCAGCAGGGGCGAAAGGTATTCGCTGCGCAGAAGAGCCATTTGCCGCTGAAAGTGAATATGGCCGGTGTAATCCCGCCAATCTTTGCCTCCAGTATTATTTTGTTCCCGGCAACATTGGGCGGATGGTTTGGCAGTGCGGAGGGTATGGGATGGTTGAAGGATCTCTCTTCAACGCTTTCACCGGGCCAACCAATTTATGTGCTGATGTATGCACTGGCAATTATTTTCTTTTGCTTCTTCTATACGGCGTTGATGTTCAACCCCAAGGATACGGCAGACAACCTGAAGCGTTCGGGTGCATTTATCCCCGGTATTCGCCCTGGCCAGCAGACGGCAAAATACATCGATCAAGTCATGTCACGGCTGACGCTGGTTGGTGCAATGTACATTACCGCCGTCTGTTTGCTGCCTGAATTCATGATCGTGTACTGGAATGTGCCTTTCTATTTTGGCGGTACATCATTGCTGATTATTGTTGTTGTTGTAATGGATTTCATTTCACAGATACAGGCCCACCTGATGTCGCATCAGTATGATGGCCTGATGAAAAAGGCCAACCTGAAAGGCTACGGTCGAACTGGTTTGTAAGCGGGCCCAGCGCCCTGTGTTTGGAGAGAGAACGATGAAGGTTCGTGCATCGGTTAAAAAAATGTGCCGCAAGTGCAAAGTGGTTCGCCGCAAGGGAGTGGTTCGAGTGATCTGCTCGGATCCCCGCCATAAGCAGCGCCAGGGATAACCTGGCACTTGATTGGCAGTTGTTGAAAGCTTAGAATAGCCGGTTTACTGCGGCGATCGATTAGGAGAGTATTGGAATGGCGCGTATTGCGGGGATCAACGTCCCAGATCAAAAACATGCGGTCATAGCGCTGACCTCCATTTATGGCATTGGGCGTACGCGCGCGGCAGAAATCTGCGCTGCAGCCAGTGTCAACACCGGCTCGAAGATCAAGGATCTTACCGAGCAGGAGTTGGAAGCATTGCGTTCGGAAGTTGGCAAGTTCATCGTTGAAGGCGATCTGCGCCGGGAAGTTTCCATGAACATCAAGCGGCTCATGGATATGGGCTGTACTCGTGGTATTCGCCACCGTCGCGGTCTTCCCGTGCGCGGCCAGCGTACCCGCACCAATGCGCGTACTCGCAAGGGTCCACGTCGCATGATTCGCAAGTAATTCAACTCACACGTCTTTTTATAGGTAAGCGGAATGGCAAGTCCCCGTACAAAGAAGCGCATAAAGAAGAATGTGGTCGATGGTGTCGCCCACATTCATGCGTCCTTCAACAATACCATCGTGACTATCACCGACCGCCAGGGCAATGCACTTGCCTGGGCGACAGCGGGTGGTTCAGGTTTCCGTGGTTCTCGCAAGAGTACACCCTTTGCGGCACAGGTTGCTGCAGAGCGCGTGGCCGTGGTCGTCAAGGATATGGGGATGAAGAACCTCGAGGTTAACGTCAAGGGCCCGGGCCCGGGCCGGGAATCCGCCATTCGCGCCCTGAATGGTCAAGGCTTTAACATTACCAGCATTACCGACGTAACCCCTATTCCGCACAACGGTTGCCGCCCTCCCAAGCGGCGCCGTGTGTAAGTCCGGAGATTGAGATGGCAAGATATATTGGACCAAAGTGTCGCCAGTGCCGCCGTGAGGGGGCCAAGCTCTTTCTGAAGGGCGAGAAATGCTATACCGCAAAATGCGCCATGGAGAATCGTGCATTTCCTCCGGGGCAGCATGGCCAGCGTCGTACGCGTGTTTCTGACTATGCAAACCAGTTGCGCGAGAAACAAAAAATGCGTCGTACCTACGGCGTTCTTGAGAAACAGTTCCGTCTGTACTATCAGGAGTCCGATCGTCGCAAGGGCGCGACCGGAGAGAACCTGCTGCAGACTTTGGAGTCTCGTCTCGACAACGTCGTCTATCGCATGGGTTATGCCGCTTCTCGCAGTGAGGCACGCCAACTGGTTCGCCACAAGGCGATCACGGTTAACGAGCAGGTCGTGACGATTCCATCCTATCGGGTTAGCCCGTCTGATGTGGTTGCCGTTGGTGAAGGTTGCCGCAGCCAAACCCGTATCCAGAATTCCATGGATCTGGCCACTCAACGTGGCTTCGTCGAATGGGTTGATGTCGACAGCAAGAAGCTGAGCGGTGTGTTCAAGGCATATCCGGAGCGCTCCGAGCTGCCGTCTGACATAAATGAGCATCTGATCGTTGAGTTGTACTCCAAGTAATCAACACACTGTAGCGCAGCAACGTATCGTAAGCTTAAAGAGGAAATTCCATGCAAGGCTCACTGTCAGATTTTTTGAAGCCGAGTATTGTCAACGTCCAGGTGTTCAATAGCCATCATGCAAAGGTGACGTTGGAGCCTTTGGAACGTGGTTTTGGGCATACCCTGGGTAATGCTCTGCGTCGTATCCTGCTGTCTTCCATCACCGGCTGTGCCGTGGTCGAAGTAGAAATCGAAGGTGTGCTTCACGAGTACAGCGCCATTGAAGGTGTACAGGAAGATGTCATCGATATCCTTCTCAACCTGAAGGGTGTTGCGTTCCAGATGCACGCGCGGGATGAAGCCGAGCTGGTTCTGGAGAAAAAGGGCGAAGGCCCCGTGACCGCCAGCGACATTACTCTGGATCATGACGTAGAAGTCGTTAATCCGGATCACGTCATTGCGCATCTGACCAAGAAGGGTGAGATCAAGATGAGGCTCAAGGTCCTGAGTGGTCGTGGCTATCAGCCCGCTAATCAGCGCACTGAAGAAGATGACTCCAACGTTATCGGCCGTTTGCAGGTTGATGCCTCATTCTGCCCGGTGTCTCGCGTTTCATATACCGTTGAGAATGCCCGCCTCGAACAGCGCACGGATCTCGACAAACTCATTGTGGAGCTGGAGACGGATGGTTCGCTTGATCCTGAAGAGGCTATCCGCACTGCGGCAACGATTCTACAGGATCAGCTGTCCAGCTTTGTCGACTTGCAGAGTCGCCAGGAATCCAGTGCCATTGCCGAAGAGCCCGATGTTGACCCGATCCTGTTGCGTCCGGTCGATGATCTGGAGCTGACGGTTCGTTCTGCCAACTGCCTGAAGGCCGAACAGATCTACTATATCGGTGACCTGATTCAGTGCACGGAGGTTGAGCTTCTAAAGACGCCTAACCTGGGCAAAAAGTCACTGACTGAAATTAAGAGCGTACTTGCGACCAAGGGTTTGTCGCTGGGTATGCGTTTGGAAAACTGGCCACCCGCCAGTCTTAAGGATCAGCGGGAAGACGGCTGATCCTGCGGGATCCAGCCAGCCACAGCAAGGTTTCATTAAGGAAGTTGTCATGCGTCATCGTCAATCAGGTCGACAGTTAAACCGGAACAGCAGTCACCGCAAAGCCATGTTCAAGAATATGGCCTGCTCGCTGTTTCGTCATGAAATCATCAGAACTACACTGCCTAAGGCCAAGGAACTGCGTGGTGTTGCAGAGCCGCTGATTACGCGCGCCAAGAATGACTCACTGGCCAATCGTCGTGTTGTCTTCGATCGCATCCGTGATAAGGAAATGGTCGGCAAGTTGTTCTCCGAGATTGCGCCTCGGTACAAGGAGCGTCCCGGTGGCTACATTCGTATCCTCAAGTGCGGTTACCGCGCCGGCGACAATGCCCCGATGGCATTCGTTGAGCTGGTCGATCGCCCTCAGGAAGAGGAAGTAGAGGACGAAGAAGCAGTAGCAACAGCGGAATAATTTATTCCTCTATTACGTCTTAAGAACCGGGCCTTGCCCGGTTTTTTTTTGAGTGGGAAGATTTGACCGTATTGAATATGGATATAGAAAAATTTGATTTTAGTTGTTGATGTTATTGCCGATAATCATGTCTGGTTACACAGACCCTTACCCGCCTGCCAGGCCAAAATAACGATAAGAATCGAGGGTAAGTAGGAGGAGACGGATGACATTTGAAAATTTTGTTGAGGCCCAGTCAGTGTTGCTGTGGTCCACGTTTGGCATCGCTCTGGTGCTGGGTGCGGTTGTGAACAAGACCAACTTTTGTACCATGGGCGCGGTTTCCGACTGGGTCAATATTGGGGATCTGGGGCGTTTCCGTGCCTGGATGCTGGCTGCGACCGTGGCCCTGGTCGGTGTCATCGTGCTGGAAAGTATGGCTATGGTGAGCCCGGATGCGGCCTTTCCTCCCTATCGTGCACCCCTACTGATCTGGGCAGAGAACCTGCTTGGTGGCGTGATGTTCGGCATCGGTATGACCCTGGCGAGTGGTTGCGGCAACAAGGTGTTGATCCGGATTGGCGGGGGGAACCTCAAGTCTATTGTGGTGCTGCTGATCATCGGTGTGATCGCCTATTTCATGATTAACCCGTTCCCGGATTCCGATCAGACCTTGATGTCTCTGCTGTTTTACGACTGGATTCGACCGCTGGCCGTGGACATGGGCAGCGCCCAGGATCTCGGCACCCTGGCCAGTCCGGACAATGCAGTGATGGCGCGGCTTGTCATCGGTGGTCTTATTGCCGTTGCGCTGCTCGTGTTCATTTTCAAGTCGGCGGATTTTCGTAAGAGCTTTGATAATCTGTTCGCCGGCGTGCTGGTGGGGCTGGCCGTGCTCGGTGCCTGGTATGTCACCAGCAATATCAAACTGGACGTCGATGGTGATATCTATTCGCTGCGCGAATTTGCCCAGCAGTGGGATTTCCTGGCGGAATCCGATGAGGGGAAACCGGCGGATACCCGTCCCCTGAGCCCGCAGTCCTTCACCTTCATCAATCCCATGGGGCAGGGCCTGGGCTATGCCTCTGCCGGCTTCAGTCGCGCCTATCTGACCTTTGGCGTCATGGCCCTGTTCGGCGTCATTGCCGGTTCGTTTCTCTGGTCTCTGGTTTCGCGCAGCTTCCGTTTCGAGTGGTTTGCCTCCGGCAAGGATTTTCTCAACCACTTCATCGGCGCTATCCTGATGGGCTTTGGCGGCGTGCTGGCCATGGGCTGCACCATCGGCCAGGGCATCACGGGTTTCTCAACCCTGGCCATCGGTTCGTTCATCGCCCTGATCTCGATCATCTTTGGTTGTGCGCTGACCATGAAGATCCAGTACTACAAACTGGTCTATGAAGAGGAGGCCACTTTTTTCAAGGCGCTGGTAACCTCACTGGTGGATATGAAGCTCCTGCCTTCGGGATTGCGCAGCCTCGACGCCGTGTAACTTTAGGGCACTTCTAATTATTGCTTGCTGCTTCAGCTACAAGCGGGTCCGTCCTCTGTGTTGCAACTTTTTGACAGGTTGCGCAGAGGCCTCAATCAATAATTAGAAGTGCCCTTTATTGCTGATAAAAAGGCCGTCGGTAGATGTGTTTGCCGATGGCCTTTTGTTATCTTCAGCCTCTTGTCATTCGGCCCGATTCGGGTATTATTGCAGTCCCATTTTTCGGGCCGTTAGCTCAGTTGGTAGAGCACCGGACTTTTAATCCGATGGTCCCGCGTTCGAGTCGCGGACGGCCCACCATTTTCCCTTCCAATATCGCTCTCAGAGCAGCCAATCAGCATGTCAGCCATCAAGCAGGAAGCCGGACGCCGGCGCAGCTTTGCGATCATCTCGCATCCCGATGCGGGTAAGACCACGCTGACAGAAAAACTGCTGTTGTTCGGGCGAGCGATTCAGATGGCCGGTACCGTCAAGGGGCGTAAGGCCGCACGCCATGCCACCTCTGACTGGATGGCGCTGGAGCAGCAACGCGGTATCTCGGTGACCTCGTCGGTGATGCAGTTTCCGTATAACGACTGCATCATCAACTTGCTCGACACGCCCGGCCACGAAGACTTTTCTGAAGATACCTACCGCACCCTCACTGCAGCTGATTCGGCGCTGATGGTGATTGACTGTGCCAAGGGTGTCGAGCAGCGCACCATCAAGCTGATGGAGGTCTGTCGTTTGCGCGATACGCCCATCATCAGCTTTATTAACAAGCTTGATCGTGAGGGCCGTGACCCGCTGGATCTACTCGATGAAGTCGAGGATATCCTCAAGATACGCTGTGCGCCGATGACTTGGCCCATCGGCATGGGCAAGGCCTTCAAGGGTGTGTTCGATCTCTACAGCGACACCATCCATCTGTTCAGCCCCAGTCACGGTGGCAAGATTCAGGAAGGCGAGGTCATTGAAGGTCTGGACAATCCGCGCCTCGACGAACTGTTCGGTAGCGTGGCCGAGGAGTTGCGCGAAGAGGTGGAGCTGGTGCGTGGCGCCAGTCATGAATTCGATGCCGATGCCTATCTTGCCGGCGAGCTGACGCCGGTCTACTTTGGCTCCGCCATCAACAACTTTGGTGTGCGAGAACTGCTGGATGCACTGGTCAACTTCGCGCCTTCACCGCCGCCGCGCAAAACCAGGACACGCGATGTCGCGCCTGATGAAGAAAAATTCACCGGTTTCGTGTTCAAGATCCAGGCCAATATGGACCCGTCGCACCGCGATCGCATCGCCTTTCTGCGTATTTGTTCCGGGCAGTACAGCCAGGGTATGAAGGTACGCCATGTGCGCATAGGCCGCGATGTGAAAATCCCCAATGCCATCACGTTTATGGCTGCGGACCGCGAGCACGTCGAGAATGCTTATTCCGGCGACATCATCGGTTTGCACAATCACGGCACGATCCAGATTGGCGATACCTTTACCCTGGGTGAAGAGCTGAAATTTACCGGCATCCCACATTTTGCGCCGGAACTGTTTCGCCGTGCGCGTCTGCGTGATCCATTGCGTATGAAGGCCCTGCAGAAGGGTTTGCAGGAGTTATGCGAAGAGGGCGCCTCTCAGCTGTTTCGGCCGTTGAACAGCAATGACCTGATCGTCGGCGCTGTGGGCATCCTGCAGTTTGATGTGGTCGTCCACCGACTGCTGCATGAGTACAAGGTGGAATGCCTGTTTGAAGCGGTCAATGTCGCGACGGCACGCTGGGTGGAATGCATGGATGAAAAGAAACTCGACGAGTTCAAGAAGAAGGCCCATGACAACCTGGCCCTGGATGGTGATGGCAATCTGACCTATATCGCCCCAACGCGCATCAACCTTGACCTGACCATGGAGCGTTGGCCTGAGATAGAGTTCCATTCGACGCGCGAGCATTAATCAGAGGTTTCCTAAAGCGGGTTATCGCTTGTCCCTGGTAAAGTCGCAGATAGGTTCCGCATTCCGCACATAGCGCCCGTCGTCGGCGACGGTGAGACGGGAAATCGTCACCAATATCAGGCCCGGCAGGCCGATACGGAACCATCAGGTGGTCATGTGCTAGCGTACAATGTGTGGAAATTCCCGATATCTATCACAAGTCCAGAGGTACGGCTCTTTCCACGCTTGCGCAGGCTGGTGATTGGCGGCCAATCCTGTTAGCGTCTAGTGCTAGTTGGCCTTGGCGTGAATCATGCATCATGCAACTGAATCGGGCGCCGTGACAATGCCCTGTGGGACGAAAAATCGCCGTAATATGACAAAATATCTACTCGATGAATTCCCGGAGTCTCTCTATGCCTAGCTGGCAGACGGACTGGCTGCCGCGGATGGCGGTGTTGGCGCAGGATCGACGTTTGTCCGCGTTGGTCACGTTACTGCTGATCGTGCTGCTGGCAAAGGCGCTGGCCAGTCTGACCTGGACGCTGTTGCCGGCACCTGATGAGAGCATGGCCGGACTTTTCCAGCCCGGGCCCGTCCCGGCGCAGACCCGCTCGGTATCGACCAGGGTGTCGGCCCTCAGTATCGAACGCCTGCATCTGTTTGGTGAGGCCGGGAAGGCCGCACCCAAAGCGGCTGCCAAGGTGGTGGATGCCCCGGATACCCGCCTGAACCTGAAGCTGCACGGCGTGCTGGCCTCGGACAACCTTGCTATTGCACGCGCCATCATCGCTGACGGCAAGGGGCTGGAAGATGCCTACGCGGTGAACGATAAGTTGCCGGGTAATGCCGTGCTGAAGGAAATTCATGTCGACCGTATCATTCTGGAATACCGCGGGCGGCTGGAAACCCTGCGCTTGCCCAAGGATGCGAATACCCTGGTGAATAACCGGGCGGCTAAGAGTTCGACCACCGGTGGTCGGTCGGCAGCCGCCATCTCGGCGAGTACCGCAGACACCGGTGCCTTGCTGCGTCAGTACCGCGATGCCTTGACCACTGACCCGCAGAGCGTAATGGAGCTGGTGCGTGCCGAGCCGGTGCGTGACCGCACTACCGGTAAGCTCAAGGGCTACCGTATTCGCCCGGGCCGCGACCGCCAATTGCTGTCGCGCTTTGGCCTGCGTGCCGGCGATGTGGTGACGTCCATCAATGGCATTCCCATGGACAACCCGTTGAAGGCGTTGGAGCTGATGCGTGATGTATCCAACCTGTCGCAGATCAGCCTGGAAGTGGAGCGCAACGGCGCCCCACAGAGCTTTTCGTTTCAAATTGAATAGGGGAACCTCTGATCGATTCATGACCGACAGCCATGAGTCCAAAATGCCCAATCTCGGTGTCGCCTAGAGCGCCTACTGTTGGTGCCAATCTTGCCACTAGTCCCCGCTATTGGCAGCGATTGGCGCCTTGATCTTGACCATTTTGAATCTCATGTCTGTTCGTTCAGAATTGATCAGAAGTTCCCATGACGGATTACAATGGCCGCCTGTGGCCGAGGGATTGACTGTTATCATGATTTTGCAACGACATTGCCGGGCCCGACACCTGTGGACATCGGGCCTGACCCCGGTGCTGGGCGCACTGCTGCTGTGGCTCATCCTGGTTCTGCCTGCGATGGCCGCGCCGCCGCAGAATATGCTCAATTTCAAGGGTGCCGACATCAATGCGGTGATCAGCGCGGTGGCCGAAGTTACCGGCAAGAACTTCATCATCGATCCGCGCGTCAAGGGCAAGGTGACGCTGAT
>VAPL010733010.1_pt1 | contig 13411 bp, 11 predicted proteins | sample 3395061 | NCBI WGS metagenome assembly VAPL01 (sample SAMN08290444, study PRJNA428436) | hydrothermal vent metagenome | isolation source: Deep-sea hydrothermal vent chimney 2 | place: Pacific Ocean: Juan De Fuca Ridge | depth 2182 m m | reverse complement strand
CTCGGCCTTACATGTGCTTGTGCATGGAGATCACCGGGGTCGACTCTCACAAGATCGCGTTGAGGTATGTTCAGGGCCAATTCGCTAAAACCTAACTGAAATCGTCGTACACTTTCCCTGCCAGTCGGGTGGTGTGCGATTAAACTAAAAGACTTGGCTAAGCATGTAGACCCGAAGGCGGAGGATTTGCGGACGCGGGTTCGACTCCCGCCAGCTCCACCATTTGAACATTCAAAGCTGTCCTAGGACGGCTTTTTTTGTGCCTTAAAACAATGGCTTACCCCTATATCTCTGGCCTATAGCGTACTAGCGCATCCTATGGAAACCAGTTTTTTTAGTAGTACGCATTGTAGTACCATGGTGGAAATGCCAAAACCGGTACTACTAAAATGGCCAGAACCACCAAACCACTCACCAATACTGAAGTTAAACAGGCGAAAGCCAAAGACAAGATTTACACCCTCTCGGATGGTGGCGGGCTTCAGTTACGAATCAAACCCAATGGCTCTAAATTGTGGTTATTCGATTACCACAGGCCATACACCAAAAAACGTACTTGCCTGAGTTTTGGCGCATTCCCTGAGTTGTCACTGGCAGAGGCGCGGGGTAAACGAAAATCGGCGAGAGAATTGCTGGCCAAAAATATTGATCCAAAAGAACACCGTGATGAAGAGGCCCGTTTAAGCGAAACGGCGCTCAGTAATACGCTTAAGCATATCGCCACAAAATGGCTGGACGTTAAAAAGGCCAAAATATCTGTTGACCATGCCACAGACACATGGCGCTCACTGGAGCTGCATATCTTCCCCAGCCTTGGCAAAGTACCCATTCATAAAATTACAGCGATGAAGACAATCGAGGTCATTAACCCCATTGCGGCCAAAGGCAATTTGGAAACCGTTAAACGCTTATGCCAGCGCCTTAATGAGATAATGATTTATGCCGTCAATACGGGGCTGGTAAACAGCAACCCGCTCGCAGGAATTAGCAAAGCCTACCAAACGCCCGTCAAACAGCACCTGCCCACCCTTAAACCTGAGCAATTGCCGACCTTACTGAAAACGCTCGCCTTTGCCAGCATCAAAACTACGACCCGTTGTGTCATTGAATGGCAACTACACACCATGGTCAGGCCAAGTGAAGCAGCGGGTGCGCGCTGGGATGAAATAGACTCTAAAAATAGCTTGTGGAATATACCGGCTGAACGTATGAAAAGTAAGAAACCCCATGTCGTGCCTTTATCAATTCATGCCCTTGGCTTACTTGAGGTCATGCAGCCCATCAGCTCACGAAGCGACTACATTTTCCCCTCAAACAGCAACTTAAAAAAACACACGAATGCCAGCACTGCCAATATGGCACTAAAGCGTATGGGTTTTGGAAATCAACTCGTCGCTCACGGCTTGCGATCTTTAGCCAGCACCATTCTTAATGAAGAAGGTTTTGACCCTGACGTTATCGAAGCCGCTCTTGCTCATATAGGTAATAACGAAGTAAGAAACGCATATAATCGAGCCATCTATTTAGAACGCCGCAAACCCTTGATGCAATGGTGGAGCGAGCATATTGAAAAAGCAGCCACGGGCGATATGACTCTGACAGGCAAAAAGTCATTAAAATTAATAAGTAGTCGTTAGCTGACATTCGATTGACTGGCCATTTCTTGAACCAAGGCCTTAGCCAATCCTGCAACATCAGAAGAAGCCACTCCAGTACGCGGCTCCTTAAACTGCTTAAAAATATCGACCTGTCTACTTTCCTGTACTTCACCATAGCTGTAAAAAGTAGTTAGCACCCCCTCGTGGCCGAGACTCTGGCTCCAGGCTTTAAATTCTTCAGCGGTATGACACAAGCTCTCACCCAATGCAGCTAAGGTATTCCGAAAACTATGCGGATTAAAACTGGGCAACTCAGCCAGTGAAAAAGCACCTTTGAATATTTTGCGTATGGCAGCAGCACTACTCCAATGCTCGCGAGATAACCCAACCACCCGAAAATTATTATCGCTGCCCTGCCCCATTTCAGTTTTAGGGAAAAGTGGGGCATCGCTACCCATCAAGCATTCACTCTTCAGGTATTCCACCCACTGAACAACAATATCGCGCACATCATCACCCACCGGAAAAAAGCAGGTGGTAAAGCTCTTACTAAATTTGGTGTTCACCTCCCTCGCATCTTGATGGACTATATCCGCGTTAAAATCGATATGTTTTATCTTCAGCGATGCAATGGCGCTATCCCGTGCGCCGGTCAACAAGGTAAAAGCAACCAGCGCCCTATCACGCTTCTCAATGGCGGTTTCGTTTGGCATCACCGTCAACACATGTTTGATCTGTTCAACACTCGCCACGGGAGCTTGGCGCTTTGCCTTCGCTACACGGGTGTCTTTTTCTGAGAGATTAAAATACTGAGCATCTGAATACTTAATGCGTGATTTATAGCCCGTCTCTTGTGACAACCACTCAATAAATGCCTTTAAATGCCGCACGGTACTATTCATAGTGGCAAGGCTTAAAGGCTTACCCGTTTTGTGGTGCTTTTGATTGGCTAAGTGTTTTTTAAAGCCTATTGCCTGCTCAAAATGAAACGCCTTAAAGTCTTTATATTTATTGTATGATTCAAAACGAACGATGGCCTTGGCAACAGCATCAATGGAAGCTTCATGTTGCCCCTTGGCTTGCTTCAAAAAGGTCAGATATTTTCGCTTAATTCGTTCGTTGTTGGCATTGTGTTTTTTCATGGGTTTAACTCACTTTTTAAAGTCACTGTTTAAGAGAGGGTTCTCACTATCGTTTATGTGTTCTAACCCCTTCGGTTTTGAAAGATCAAAAAGTGCCGAATAACCCGCCAAACTGTCATAGCTCACAAACTTGTTCACCACACATTCACAGCGACCGCAGAATCCCGTCAAGCGCCCTTTGCTTGCTGACAACGGCAAATACGCCACAAAATTTTCAGCCGGTTTAGTGGGCTTCTTACACCGCATGCAATACATTTCATCGGGTTTGCACTTCTGCTTTTTACGCTCCCGTTGTTCTCGCAGATATAATCGAGCATCCCCCCCGAGTATTAAAAAAGGCCGCCTCTCTTTTAGACAAGGCAAGCCATTTTTAACCCACGCCGATACCGTGTTTTTATGCACAGCAAACACCGCCGCCAATTCCTCAAAGGTATAACTGCGGTTTATCTTCACGAGATTCTGGTTGTAGTTGGCCACTAGCTTTTACGGCTGGCTTCAATCTTATTTTCTAGCCATTCGTTGATATCTTTTTCCAACCAGCCAACCGAGCGGCCACCTAAAGAGATCGGCAACGGAAATTCATTATTGGCCATGCGTAGGTAAATCGTGCTTCTGGACAACCCAGTAAATTCTTTAACTAATGGAAGTCTTAAAATTTTGTGTGACATGTTGAAACCTCGATAATGCTTCTAGGAATGAGGCTTCACTTTGGCTGGGCGTTTTGGGCAAAAAAAGAGAACGGCGACAAACCCCAAAGCTAAATAATCAATAACTTAAAAGGCATTCATCAATCGTAAAAAAGGAAAGGAGTGTGGATTTGTCCTAAAAAATACTTGTGATTCAACAGCTTAATTGGGCGCAAAGTTTCCGCCCAACTATTTTAGTTCATATTTTTTCTGATTGTTTCCGAGTCTTTGCCTTGCGCAATACTCAGCTTAGAAATTTGCAGCGAATACCATGAGTCGGTTTTATTAGGGTGCTTTTGTTTAAGAACCAAATATTCATCATGCCAATCCTGACGCATAGCTTGAGTGGCTAATTTTCTTGCCTCTCGCTTGCTCACATCAGGCGCATACGCTTTGCCGGTTTCACTGGGGGCTGAATTCAACAGCTCATCAATGCGCGGCTTATCAATCACCAGTGCTTCACCATCAAAATAAAGCAGCTCATTCAATGGAGCGGCATGACGATTGATCTGTAAGGCCAAGGGCTGAACCAACAAAGAGACCCAACGCCGTCCACCGTTACTTTTAAGCATCCCCAACACATAGCTGGTAGAGGCTTTTTGATGAACAGGCTTTGATTCAAACATCAGCAAACCAGAAACAACCCCCGCAAACGCTCTAGCGCTGGCCCGCCACTGTTGAAGCCGCGCTAATGGCACCTGAATACGCCCCATTTGGTCTTGCTTGTCGGGGTCATCGCACACAATAAAGGCCCGTTGTGCATCATCGGTTAGATACACCGGCATAAAACAGTGTTGCTCGCAGCCAGCACACACCAGCAACTGTGTATCCACATCCTGACTCAGCAAACCGGTTGAAATAAAGCGCTCTAACACCCCTGCTTGCCAAAGCTCCACCTCATCCCAAACAAGGCTGACGGGCTTGTCTGACGCATTCACATGCTCAATCAGGAAGGTTAAGGCTTGGCTGTGATCTATCATGTGCCAGGACTATTCAGCACCACTCACTGCTTTAGGCTCAAGCCCTGATTTGGCCAACATCTGCCGAATTTTTAGATCATTTCCATCATGGTTCAAGGCGCAGGAGTTGGGGTGGGTAATGTTGACGGTGCGGGTTTTCGCCCGTTGGTTGCCTTTCGCTTCAAAAATAACTTTCAAGGTCACTTGGCTAACGTAATAAGCGGGCAATTTGAGTTTCTCCAACAAGGTATAAACAGCATCAGAGTCCTTTTGAGCATTGGCCTCGATGGTGATGCGCTGCTTTTTGTCGTGTTTTAATGTTACTCGTAATTTGGTCACTAATACGCTGGCGATACCCGAAGCCGGTTCAATCTTGAATTCAAAATCATCTTCTACCACAGGGGCAAGTTCATACACCCGCTTATCAATCACACCCTTGGCCAAGGTTTCCAGCTTGAGAATATGTTTAGCAAACATCGCCTGTAAATCAGCAATGGCCTTGCTGTTTTTTGGAGCGTAAATATCCAGTGAACCTTCAGCCTCGCAATAGACAAAGATAATCTCAAAGGCGGGGTGATGGGCTTGGCTTTTCAGAGTGCCGCCCACCCACTCCACGGCCGATTGGGCGAAGTCTTCAGGGTAGGCAAAGAAGTACTCTTTTTGATTACGCCGATAGGGTTCAACCGTGCAGTTTTTACCCCGCCCCTCTTTATGGAAGAAATAGCCACTCATCGCCTTAGCCAAGGCTTGAACATCCTCATCTTCCACCTGTGGCGGCAAGCTGGGCAAGTCGTTACGTTTTTTCCAGTAGGTAGGGCTGACATTATCGGCATGTAAAAACATCGCCGCGCCGTGCCAGTATTTCGGTTTGTGGAGAAAAGCCCACATCGCCTTGGCGTGGAAGCCGTCAATAGCCGCGATCTCTTCGACAAAGGCATCATCGTTGTGAAAGCCCGCCTCATCCACCAAGGCCGTGATACCGCCCTCACAGGCCAGCGCGTTTACATCTTGAAACTCGGCCTCAATATCGGCTATCTGGCTGTCGGGCAGCGTGTTTAAGGCCGACTGCAAAGCCTCGGCATCGTTCTCTTTTAGCTGGCCAAAATCAATATCTAGCTGAATGGCCTTTTTTTCAAAAAACTGAGCAAGGTAGTGATTAGGAGTTTTTCTGAAAAAATGCCGATTTGAATATTGAGCTGCCATTTTCTTAAACTCCCCCAAACGCCATCGGGCTGATTATTATGAATCGTTAACGGTGACTTGGCCGTTCATTAGCATGGCAAGGAAGCAACCGGGAAGCTCAACAAGTTTTTGTATTTCATCCAACCACTTCATCACTCCGGCACCTTTTATTCGCCCTACCATCAACATCTCTTCCCACACTTTTAGGCTTTTCAACACAGTTATTAACCGACCAACACTATTTTTCACTGCCAAGAGGTAAAGGCGCTAAATCAAGTTCCTTAAGAAATTCGTTGTGTTTGTTAGTTGCATTAACAATATCATTTTCATAGCCAATCAACTCTTCATTCACGGCTTGTATATCAATAATAGGCTCAGGGTTAGCGGTGCTGACATAACGTGAAATATTTAGATTGAAATCATTTTTTTCGATTTCTTCAAATGAAACACGTCGGGCATATCGTCGTTTTTCTTCAGCAGTTTCCTCACCTTTAACCTCACGATATTGATAAGTCTCAATGATTTTTTCAATATGTTCTGGCAACAAGCGATTTTGACGCTTGCCTTTTTCAAAGTGTTCACTGCCATTAATGAACAATACATCATCGTATTTTTTGCATTTCTTCAAGACCAAAATACACACAGGAATACCCGTTGAGAAAAATAGGTTCGCGGGTAAACCAATTACGGTATCAATGTTGTTATCTTTTAGCAGTTTGGTGCGTATTCGTGCTTCGGCTCCGCCACGGAACAATACACCATGGGGCAATATGATTGCCATGGTGCCTTCATCACCTAAGAAATGAAAGCCGTGTAATAAAAAAGCAAAGTCAGCTGCGGATTTAGGTGCAAGGCCGTAGCTTTTAAAACGGAAGTCTTCGCTCAGGGCTTCGTTCGGTTTCCAGCGATAACTGAAGGGCGGATTAGCAACCACGGCATCGCACTCCAGTTTTTTAGCGGGGTTCATTTCATTAAGTAAGTCCCAATCGTTAAGCAGAGAATCACCATGGTGAATTTCGAATTCCGAATCTTTTACCCCATGCAGCAACATATTCATGCGAGCTAAGTTATAGGTGGTTATATTTTGTTCTTGACCGTAGATTTTACCAACACCGTGTGGGCCTAGTTGATTACGGACGTTTAGCAGTAGCGAGCCAGAGCCGCAGGCAAAATCCAGTACTTTATGTAGCTTTTTCTTTTTACCTGTTGCAGGTTCCTGACTATCCAAGGTCACAATGCCCGACAAAATACTAGAAAGCTGTTGCGGGGTGTAAAACTCACCGGCTTTTTTACCCGAGCCTGCGGCAAACTGGCCAATCAGGTATTCATAAGCATCACCCAATGCATCACTATCATTTGAAAAGTCTGCAATGCCCTTGGCTATTTCTTTAATAATGTCACTTAGCTTGGCATTACGGGCGCTGTAGTTTTTACCCAGCTTGTCAGAATCCAGATTGATTTCCGAGAACAAACCCTGAAAGTTATTTTCAAAGGATTCATTCTCAATATATTTAAAGCCTTGTTGCAAGGTCTTCAATAAATCACCGTGCTGAGTTCTGGCCAACTCGGCAATGCTGTTCCATAAATGTTGTGGCTCAATTACATAATGCACCTTGCGGCGCATTTGTTTTTCAAACGCGGGAATATCCTCCGCGTTTTGTTCATACCACTCGGCTAACGGTGCGCGTTTATCGTTGTCTTCAAGTTTCGGGTAATCTCGCCCCAGTTCTTTTTTAGCAGAAGCCTCGTAGTTACCCGAGAGGTAACGCAAAAACAAAAACGACAACATGTAATCACGGAAGTCGTCGGCATCCATGGTGCCGCGTAGTTGGTCGGCAATATTCCAAAGTGTGCTGCCTAATTTATTTAAATCATGTTCTGTCATGTTGTTGTCTCACTAAGTATTTCTGGCAGATCAAACTGAAATCTGTCGATGAAACCTCTAAGTATATCTCGGAATAAGTTTTGATTATCTTCGCCCATTAGAGCGGGTTCGTGAATTGCATAGCTTCCGTGGCTAAGAAGATTGAGTGCACGGTTAAATAACGCTCTATTCTCACCATCATCAAGCGCCTTGAGACAAAAAGAAATGTCTGTGTGGCCGAAGAATGCAGCCGTTTTCTCCATAATGCTACGCAAAGCGTTGAAGTGGAACGTGTAGAGCGTGCCTGCTTCTGGATCGGCGGCTTTTTGCAACTCAGCAAGCGTTGCGACGTGATGAAAAAATGGCGCATCTTCAGTGGCACGAAGTGTATATTTTCCCGCGCTATTGGGGCGATGGAGGAAGTAACGTTTGTGCCTTACTTTAGGTTCATTTTCTTTTGATCTACCGATCTCATTGCACATCACATTAAAAAAGAGTGAATGGTGCGAAGAGACAATCACTTTAATGGGGTCAGGGGAATCGTTTTCGGCTTTACGGTTGACGGCGCGGCGTAGAATTTTAGCGAGATCACAGGCAACCGAAATGGCATTGTTATCATCAAGAGATGACACTGGATCATCAATATAAATATATTTCACCCATTGATAAGACTCATGTCCGTCAAGAACCCGCTCGCAGATTGCCATGAATATGCTCCAGATAAAAATGCTTTCTTCGCCTCGGGAAATTTTTATGTTGTCTTGCTCATCTTTATTAAACTTTACAAAGTGCGGTTTGGTAAATGACTCTTCCCCTTGCCTAATTTCTTTGTATTCAAAATCGAAACCGAAATCAGCATAGCGACTCAGGTACTCATCAATCGTTGGCTCTAATCCCAAGTTAGTAAAGCCATCAAAGAACTTTGAAAATTGATTGACTCGTAACCCGCGAGTGGCGTCATTTTCTAGATCGTTTTCCCATGTGAATAAATCTTCGGTGAAGGCGTTAAAATAAAGGGTGTCTGCATTGCCTCCATTGTTACTTTTTCCTCGGTCTTTGAAATCCATAGACAATCGAGTCTTGCCTGTACGGTTATATGCGTAAAGGAGAACTAACTCTTTGTTGTTTAAATCGTCACGTAGTCGAGTGACTAGATTATTTAAATTTTGGTATGTGCGGACTCCGCTCATGTGCCTATCTCGGCTTTGGCATCCTGCGTCGCCCTATTTCCTGCGCCTATGCAGCCGTCATCAGTTGCAGGGAAAAGCTGTTGCATCAGGCCTTTTTTATGGGTTTTGAGTGATTCAATTTTTTGGGCTTGTGCGGTGATTATTTCATCAAGGAAAGATAGGAAATCAGCGATTTTTTGTTGCTCTTGAATCTGTGATGGGATAATAATTTTTAACTTTCCCTGCTCAGTAATCCCTATATACGCACGGGTTCCACCACCAGACACCACTAGCAAATTTCTTTGAAAACCGTCAGAGATAAAACACGCCGCCAAAAACTCATTTAACAAATGTTTTTTATTCTTTATTCGATAGTAAGTAACCTGAGGAGTCAGCATTAAATATGGGAACTCAATAGTTTTAATCACTACAACCTCGCCGACAGTCCCTTTGTGTGTAAGTAAGACGTCGCCTTCTTTCGCAAAACCTTTTTGTAAACTATCTGCCTGCTCCTTACTAAGATGGGAACACTTTGAATAATTTATTTTTCCGTTTCTAATATCATTTGCCATGATAAAGGGAATACCATAATCAATGTAATCTGACGACTTAGGATGGATATTTCCATGGTTACCATCTTTAGGTGCGTATAAAACATTTTCAGCGACCAACTGATTTACGGAGTACTCCTCCCACTCCCCCGCATCCCGAAACTCAGGAAAGCGCAGTTTGGGGACGGTTTCGCCGACGGCGGGGAATAGCTGCTGCATCAAGCCTTTTTTATGGGCTTTGAGTGCGTCGTGTTTTTGGGTGTGTGCGGTGATTAGTTCGTCGATGGAAGACAGGCAATCGGCGATTTTTTGTTGTTCTTTTGGTAATGGTATAGCTACATTTTCTTTAGAATAATCTTTAAAATAAATATGAGGTATAGCTCCACCTGCAACGTATTTATTAAATACAATTTTTCTTATTAAGGCCCAAACAAATACAAGATCATTTTTAATTTTTGGTTTAATTATTTGTAATGTCCCCAACACGGAAGATTTTTTTTCACACAAAAATGACCGGCCAACTCCAGACCCATCTTTAACTACTGCAATATAAGGTTGTTCTTCTTTGTAAAAACTAATATTCTGAAGATATCCTGAAGCACCATATATTTTATACCGCCCCCCTTTTGTAGAAAGAGTATTGGCTGAAATATTAGAAGATTTTTTTTCACAAACCTCTGCCAAACACTTCTTTTCCCAATCCCCCGTGTTCCGAAACTCAGGAAAGCGCAATTCAGGCTCTAGCACTTTTTTCACTTGCTTACTCATACGCCGCCAACCCAGAAATATCACGCCCCTGTGCGAGTTTATGCAATAACGGTATCAGGTCTTCCATGAGCGCGAGTTCATTGATTCGCCTTTTTTTCCAATCCAGATTTAAGGATTCAAATAAATCGGTGAGCTGTTCGCCGTCGAAGATCATGCGATCCATTATGACATCGACAAAGTCTTGAAGGGCTTCGCTGGCTAGTCCGTTTTTTTGTGCCATAGCGGTGAGTTCTTTGGCGGATTTTTGTGCTTTGAATTTATCGTAGCCTTGACGAATGGCTTTTTCATTGAGGCTTTTGCCTGCTTGCAGGCTATTGATGTAGTCTACAATGTCGTCACGCTCATTCATCATGTTGGCGCTGGCACTGATCATGTCAATGAGCTGTTGGCGGGTCATTGTTTGTTTGGCAGGTTTATCGTCGGTGGTGCTGGCAATAAGGCTCATGATGTAGTCGTAATCGATTACGCTTGATGAGAACAAGACCAGTTCAAATTCCAATTGTTGCAGCTTGTCATTATCGGGATCATCGGCGTTGCCGCCTTTGGCCTGTTGCACTTTGAGTCGTTGCGCGGTTTCCAGATACATGCCACGGAAGCTGCGGTGTTGATCTTCAGGCAGTAGTGCCTGCACGCTATCGGCTTGTTCTTCACTTAGGTCGGTGTATTGATCGAGCTGGGTTTTTAGGCGCTGCACTTCTTTAAAGTGGTTAATAAATTCACCGCGTGCGGCATCACCTTTGAGGCTGTTAACTTCTTCGGGCGTGCAGGCGAGGCCTTGCGAGGTCATGAATTTTTCGAGCTGACTGACGGCACCGTCTAATTGTTTAATGACTTCGGGCGCGGGTTCGACCAGCCAGATTTCTTTGGCGCGGTTTTTGTCTTGCCCTGAGAAGCGTTCAATCGCCACATTAACGGCGTCTTCCTGATAGCGGAAATCTAATATATTACCGTAGGGTTTTGTATCATTCAGTACGCGGTTGGTGCGCGAGAAGGCCTGAATTAAACCGTGGTATTTGAGGTTTTTATCGACATACAGCGTATTGAGGTATTTGGAATCAAAACCGGTGAGCAACATATCCACCACGATCATGATGTCGATTTTGTTTTTATGAGGATAATCGGCATTGGTGTATTTTTGGTCTTTAATACGTTGCTGTACATCTTGATAGTACAGGTCGAATTCGTTAATGGTATGGTTAGTTTCATACTGAGTGTTGTAGTCGGCAATAATGCTTTTAAGCGCGGCTTTCTTTTTATCGGGTGCCTGTTTGTTGTCTTCTTTTTCTTGCGCTAAATCTTCCTGTAGCTGCTGCACATCTTTATTGCCTTCGGCGGGTGGTGAGAATACGCAGGCAATGTTTAACGGCTGATAACTGTCATCATCGGCTTGCTTCTGCGCTTGCGCCTCTTTAAACAATTCATAGTATTCAATGGCGTTGTTAATGGAGGCCGTGGCCAATACTGCATTAAAACGACGCTGGTTGGTGGCAGCATCGTGTTTTTTCATGATCTCATTAACAACGGCTTCGGGTGCTGGCAGTTTGATTTTGGGCTTTTTCTTTTTGTCTTTCGAGCTTACGCCTTTTTGTTTTTCACCAAAGTAGTCGATATGAAAGCGCAGTACGTTGCGGTCTTCAATAGCGTGGGTAATGGTGTAGGCGTGCAGTTGTTTTTGAAAGATGACATCGGTGGTTATGTATGATGCTTGTGTGCCGTCAATTTGTTTATAGGTGGCGTTGTCTTCAAAAATAGGGGTGCCGGTAAAGCCGAATAATTGCGCCTTGGGGAAGAAGGTTTTAATGGCCTGATGGTTGTCGCCAAATTGCGAGCGATGGCATTCATCAAAAATAAACACAATGCGCTGGTTACGCAGTGGCTCTAGCCGTTGTTTATAGGTTTGTTTGCCTTTTTGTTTATGTTGTTGGCTGCGTTTGTTGTTTTCATCCAGTGCAATACCGAGTTTTTGAATGGTGGTGACGATGACTTTATCGGCTTTGTCTTCCGAGAGCAGTCGCCGCACCAGTGTTTCGGTGTTGGTATTTTCTTCTACGCAGCCTTCCTGAAATTTATTAAATTCTTCGCGGGTTTGTCGGTCGAGATCTTTGCGATCAACCACGAACAGGCATTTATCAATATCTGGATTATCTTTTAGCAGTGTCGAGGCTTTAAACGAGGTCAGTGTCTTACCGCTGCCGGTAGTGTGCCAGATGTAGCCATTGCCTCGATTTTGCTTGATGCAATCGACAATGGCTTTAACCGCATAGATTTGGTACGGGCGCATGATCATGAGCTTTTGCTCGCTGGCGACTAAAACCATGTAGCGGCTGATCATGTGGCCTAGTGTGCATTTGGCGAGAAAGTTGTCGGCAAAGTCGTCCAGATGGGTGATTTTTTTATTGTCTTCGCTGGCAAGCTGATAAATAGGTAAAAAACGTTCGTCAGCATTAAAGCTAAAATGCTGGTTGTGATTATTGGCAAAGTAGAGCGTGTCATCTCGATTGCTAACAATAAATAACTGCATAAAACACATTAAGGTATTGGTGTAGCCATTGCCGGGGTCGTTTTTGTATTCGACAATTTGCTCCATGGCGCGACGTGGTGTGAGGCCAAGGGTTTTGAGTTCAATTTGCACCACGGGTACGCCGTTGATGAGCAAAATCACATCATAACGGTGATGGCTATTTTCGGTGTTGATAGATAACTGATTGATTACTTCAAAATCATTTTTGCACCAGTCTTTAATATTAACCAGTGTGTAGTACAACGGCGTGCCATCTTCACGTTGGAAGTAGTTTTGCTCGCGTAGTGTTTTAGACGCGGTGAAGACATCGGCGTTAACGATTTCATCGCGTAGACGGGCAAATTCTGAATCTGTGAGATTAACGCGGTTAAGCGCCTCGAACTTCTCACGGAAGTTTTGTTCAAGTGTTGCGCGGTCACGGATATCTTCGCGATAGATATATTTGAGATCGGTTAGCTTATCAATCAAGCCCTGTTCAATCTTATTTTCTTTTGTTGTCATAGCTGCCCTAATTAAACTTTTATATCGCCATAGCTCTTAGGCTAAATACCCAATAATATCCATACATTGATGGGGTATGCCGATTATCTCAACATGATTGGTTTTTATAATATAGAAAATAAGGTGCATACCTTCGGGATAACAGAAGTACCCCTGTTTAATATCATCCCGTGGTTTGCCCAGTGTAGAGTTTTCTGCCAGCCACTCAAAGCGTTGTATCAATGATTTAAGGTAAGTATCAGCCTGCGCCGCACTCCACTCTTCACAAGTATAAAGCCAGATTGATTCAAGGTCGGCCTGCGCAAGCGCTCTAATACGATATTTTATAGTCATTTGCTAAAGATCATTTGAGGTGTTTTTTATGTAGCACCTCAATAAATTTTTCACCATTAAAAGCATCGACCAATGGGCTATCCTCTCCCGCTTGCAGCTTATCCCTGAGCGCTTGCAGCTTTATTTCGTCTTCTTCT
>VAPL010017277.1_pt1 | contig 13413 bp, 10 predicted proteins | sample 3395061 | NCBI WGS metagenome assembly VAPL01 (sample SAMN08290444, study PRJNA428436) | hydrothermal vent metagenome | isolation source: Deep-sea hydrothermal vent chimney 2 | place: Pacific Ocean: Juan De Fuca Ridge | depth 2182 m m | reverse complement strand
GGGTCAGTCCACCGAAGGCCATGAGCGTGAAAGTAAAGAAAATCGCCAGGGGGATGGCTGAACCAATGATCAGGGTGCGACGCAGGTTGCCCAGAAACAGGTAGACCACCAGCATGGCCAGCAGGGCGCCGGTAATTACTGCCGTGCTGGCGTTGCGCAGGGCGTGGCGGACATAGACCGACTGATCGCCGACCGTGTCCAGGCCGATGTCCTCAGGAATAAGTTTCTGCGCCTGCAGCCAGCGGATGCGCTCCTGGACTGCGCTGACGACATTCATGGTATTGGCGTCAGGTTGCTTCTGGATGGAAAGCTTGACGCCCGGTGCGCCATTGAGCCGCATACGCAGACGTTCGTCTTCGTGGGAATCCATAACCTGGGCGATATCTTCGAGGTGCAGGCCGGCAACAGAATTTACCTCGTTGGCCGGCAGGGGTAGTTTGGCCAGATCTTCAAGACTGTCAAAGCGGCCATTAGTGCGGCTGCTCAGCTCACGTTGGGCAAAGTTAAAGCGGCCACCGGGTAATTCCTGATTTTCAGACTGGACGATGCGGGTTAGATCGCGGAAATCCAGCCCGTAATCCGCCAGTCGTTCCTGATCGACGATGAGTTCGATCTCCCGCACCAGACCACCGCCGACTTCGGTTGAAGCCACCCCGGGCAGGTTAAGGAACCAGTTGGAAAAGTTGTAGTCCACCCAGTCGCGCAGAGCGACGATGTCACGCTGGCTGGCGCTGACAGCCAGTTCCAGCACCGGAATTTGCGAGGGATCGCGTTTGTAGATGGTCACCGGATCGATGGTGTCAGGGAGAAATCGTTTGGCCCGATCCAGCCGGGTGCTGGCATCCCGCAGAGCTGTGTCGATGTCTGTGCCGTAGGGGAAACTCAGGTTGACTGAGCTGCGTCCTTCGGTGGAATCAGACTGTACAGAAATTGCGCCCTCGGTGATCGCCAGTTGCTCTTCCAGTTGCCGGGTGATCCTGTCTTCCATAATTAGAGCCGGCACGCCGGGATCAGCGACGCGCACCCGGACTTCGGGATAAATGATATGGGGCAGCAGATCCACGCCGAGGCGGTCGAAGGAAAACAGTCCCAGCACCAGTACGCTTAGCGCCAGCATGATAACGCTGACCGGGCGTCGAATGGACCAGGCTGCCAGACCGCCAGTTCGCAATTGATCTCGCATGTTATTCGACCGGGAGAACGGATTTACCGTCACGCAGGCCCTGAAAGCCGCGCGTGACGACGCGATCACCGGGAGCGAGTCCCTCCAGTACCTCGATTTGCGCACCGCTGCGCAGGCCGGTCCGAATGCGTGTCAGGCTGGCCTTGTTATCAGCATCCACGCGAAACACATACTGGCCCTGATTGTCATGGCGTAGCGCGGCAAAGGGCATGACCAGTCGAGGGCGGGTCGAAATTTTAAGGCTAACGCGACTAAGCTGGCCGGGGCGGGCGCCGGCGATGGACTGTTGCAGGTGAACCTCGATGCGGCCCTTGTGAGTGCGAGCGTTGATATCAGGGTAGATACGCTGGATCTTTCCCGGCCAGGTCTGGCTGCCGAGGGCATCGATGCGTACTTGTACGGTATCCCCTCGATTCAGTTGCCCAACGACCAGCTCCGAAACAGGTAACTCAATTTTTAGATCCTCGGGTGCGTACATGCTGAGAATAAGGCTGTGCAGCGGCGCGACATCCCCGGGCTCATAGGCGCGTTCACTGATGACGCCGTCAAACGGCGCCCGAATCCGGGTATAGCTGAGGCGGGTTTCCAGTATGGCTTTTTCCGCCCGCGCCAGTTCCTGTGCTGTGCGCGCGCGCGTCAGTTCTTCTTCCGAAGCCAGCTTGCGTGGCATCAGGCTTTTAATACGTTGCAGATCCAGTTGGGTCTGTGCCAGGGTTGCCTCAGCCTTGTCCAGTTCGCTTTGCAGCAAGCTATCTTCAATCTGAACCAGCAGGGTGCCTTTTTTAACTTCATCACCGGGATGAAAGGGCAGCGAAACAATGTGTCCCGATTCCTGGTTGAAAATACGAACATGCCTTTCAGCCTGCAGCGCGCCGAGCAGGGTTTGTTCGGTTTCCAGTGGCGCCTGGCGGACGCTTCCCGTCTCGACCCGAGCGGTCATTTGTGGGCGATGTTCTGACTGATTTGCCGGTTCATCGTTACAGGCAAATAAAACCATGCTGCTCAGAAGGAGAATCAGCCAGCGCATGCAGGAGCGATTGATGATGGTGGAATGATAGATAAAGGATTGCATTTAGCTGCCGTAAAAATCTGTTTGACTAACGAGCCTTTGTTCATAAGGTTTGTATTAAACGTAGAGAACGCAGAGTCGCAAAGACAAAATTATTAATAATCAAAATTATACATTCTCTGCGCCTTAGCGTCTCCGCGTTCTCTGCGTTAATTATCCATATTTACGGATGGAAACTAACTAAATAGAAAGGGCATTTCTGTCCGGTTCCAGAGTTGCGTGAGGTATGTGATAGTATCAGTTTTTTTTCTGCAGATAGCAAAATTCATGAGACATCTACTTTATACCCGCGCACCGGAGGCGCATCGTCAGGATCTGCAGAACCTGAGGCGCATGCTGCCCTATATCTGGGCTTATAAAGGGCGGGTATTGTTTGCCCTACTGGCGCTGATTCTGGCCAAGCTGGCAACGGTCGGCGTACCCCTGGTATTCAAGGAAATTGTCGATGCACTGGATAGCAGCCACACCAGCCTAACCGGGCAGGACGGTGTGGTTTTACCGATTGTTCTGTTTCTTGCCTATGGCGCTCTGCGCCTGTCGAGTTCCCTGTTTAACGAGTTGCGAGACGCGGTGTTCGCCCGAGTGCGCTATGGCGCTATGCACCGGCTTTCACATCAGGTGCTGAAACATCTATATAACCTGTCGCTGCGTTTTCACCTTGAACGGCGCACCGGCAATATCAGTCGTGACATCGAACGTGGCGCCATGAGCGTCAGTTCAATCCTCAACTACATGGTTTTCAATATCCTGCCGACGCTGGCGGAATTCATCATGGTCGCCTTTATTCTGCTGCATCAATACGATGTGCATTTTACCGTTATCACCTTTGCCACCGTGTTCGTCTATATCGGCTTTACCTTTTCAGTCACCAACTGGCGTATGCACTACCGACACAGCATGAATGCGCTGGATTCCAGAGCCAGTGGTCAGGCGGTGGACGGCCTGCTGAATTATGAAACCGTCAAATATTTCAACAACGAAGCTATTGAGTTGCAGCGTTACGATGAGACGCTGGATGAATGGGAACATTCTGCGGTGAAAAGCCAGACTTCCATGTCACTGCTTAATTTTGGACAGGGCGTGATCATCGCTGTGGGTCTGACTTTGATCATGATCTCCGCTGGGCAGGGCGTAGTGGCCGGTGAGCTGACTCTGGGCGATCTGGTGCTGGTCAATACCCTGATGCTGCAGCTGTTCATACCACTGGGTTTTCTCGGCATCATCTATCGCATGCTCAAACACACCTTGGCGGACATGCAACAGGTGATGCTATTGCTGGATAAAGAGGTTGAAGTCAAAGATGAAGCCGACGCCAGACCGTTGCAGATCAAGGCCGGTGAAGTACGCTTCGAGCAGGTCAGTTTTTCCTATCAACCCGATCGAAAAATATTGCATGAGGTCAGCTTTACCATTCGTCCGGGAGAAAAAGTGGCCGTGGTCGGCCCCTCGGGCGCCGGAAAATCCACTCTGGCGAGGTTGCTGTTTCGCTTTTACGATGTGGATTCAGGACGTATCCTGATTGACGGCCAGGCGATTAATAAAGTTACTCAGGACAGCTTGCGTCGCAGCATTGGTATTGTGCCGCAGGACACCGTGCTGTTCAATGAATCCATCTATTACAACCTGTCCTATGCCCGGCCGGAAGCCAGCCGGGAAGAAATTATTCAGGCGGCAAAGCTGGCGCACATCCATGAACTGATCGAAGAATTACCCAATGGCTATGACACGGTAGTCGGTGAGCGGGGACTGAAACTGTCCGGTGGGGAAAAACAGCGGGTGGCGATTGCCCGCGTGATCCTCAAAAACCCGCCCATTCTAATATTTGATGAAGCCACCTCGTCACTGGATTCACATTCGGAGCAGGCGATTACGCAATCTCTCGGCGAGTTATCCCAACAACATTCCACTCTGGTTATTGCCCATCGCCTGTCAACCATCATCGATGCCGATGAAATCCTGGTGATGGAACGGGGGCGCATTGTTGAACAGGGCAATCATAGTGAACTGCTGGCAAAAGACAGTCTCTATGCGCAGATGTGGGCCCTGCAGCAGCAGGAAGAACAAGCCTCTGATTTTCAGGGTTAATCTCTAAGGGGTTAATTCCCCACTGCTTGCGGCGGGACAGTTTATTTAGCGGGACAAAAATTCCGTGGGCTGGTTGTCCTGGTAACAGCAGAGTATAATTAAAGTTAGATAAATTAAGCGATGAACAAAAATGTCTGATACTGATATAAAAGTACAAATTGAAGCTCAACTGGCGCAGGGCAGTTGCGCTGCCAGTGAACTGATTGCCCTGCAGGTTATCGGCGATAGCATGGAGCCGGAGTTCAAAGACGGCGCGATCGTGGTTATCGATCAGGATGCCGTGATCCGGGATCGAGTCTATGTCCTGGCGATGATCGATGGCGGTCTGGTGCTGCGGCAGCTGGTGATTGAAGAGCAGCGTTACATTATCCAGCCTCTGAACGAAACCTATATGCATGAACGGCAGGAAGTGCCGCAAAGCGCCCTCAAAGGTGTAATCGTGCAGCAAACGCCACCGAAAGGTCGGCGCAAGGATCGCATTACCTATACTTATGAGAGCTGAAATGCTTGTTCATACAGTTGAAAAAACAGCCGGCCTGAGCTGAATGATGTTATGAAGCCCAACATCACAAATGCTGTCGAGTCTGCGGATGCTGACTTCCTTCTACCACCGGTTTTATTTTCTTTCGGCGAATTTTTCTGATACATCCAGATCCTGTATCTTTATACAGATTTTAGGGGTAACAGCATGGCCACAACTAAAAAAACGCTGACCATTGGTCACCTGGCTCGCGCAGCAGGTGTTAATATCGAGACGGTGCGTTATTACCAGCGTGTGGCGCTAATTCAGGAGCCGCCCAGGCCGCTTGAAGGTTACCGTCAGTATCCAGCCGATACGGTCGATCGTTTAAAATTCATTAAGCGTGCCCAGCAACTGGGGTTTAGTTTGAAGGAAATTGCCGAACTTTTAGAACTGGGCAATGAGCACTGTATGGATGTTCGCGCTCGCGCAGAGAAAAAACGTGCGCATATTGACCGGCAAATTAACGATCTCAAAAAACTGCGAAAGACATTGGATAATTTAATCAAGGCCTGTCAAACCGACAACGACAAGGCTCACTGTCCTATTGTCGAAACCCTGTCAGGTAAGTCTTCATAAAGATGAGCTTGAACGACTCCAGAAACCATCTCCGTGAATCGTTAACATAATCTGATTTTCATTAATCTGTAAAAAATCAGCGCTTTTTTTCAATAGACCTCAACACCAACTGAGGTACTCAGCTGTTCATCATAGTTTTACACCCACCTTTTAATCGCTAAGGATTTAATTTCCTGCCGTCGGTCACGCCGGAGTGACGAAAAAATAATTAGCCCGGTTTTTCCTGTCTGCTTGCATCGAAGCAGTTTATTTTCTCTCAGTTAAACTTGACTCTGTACCTGGGTACAGGGATTAAACTTATTATCAAGTTCAAAGATTAAAGGCCGGTTGCCATGAATACAGTCAATATACAAATCACGGGTATGACCTGTGATGACTGCGCACAAAACGCCCAGGATGCACTGAATGCGCTTGAAGGTGTCACGGCTTCAGTCTCCTATGATCAAGGATTGGCCAGAATTGAGAGCGAGGGTGCGGTCGATAACAGCCGGCTACTTAAAGTCATCGAATCAAAGGGCTATGGTGCGACGCTGGAAAATAATGATAGCACCGTTACAACCGGGGGTGGCGATGGCCTGCATATTGCCATTGTCGGTACCGGCTCTGGCGCTTTTGCCGCGGCGATTAAAGCGGTCGAACAAGGCGCAACGGTCACTATTATCGAAGGTGCGGATGTCATTGGCGGGACCTGTGTCAATATTGGTTGTGTGCCCTCGAAGATTTTTATCCGTGGCGCACATATTGCGCATATTCAAGCTCATCATTTGTTCAAAGGATTACCGCTAAATACGCCGAAGATCGATCGCAAGGCGATGCTGGAACAACAGCAGGAAAGAGTCGAAAAACTGCGCTACGCCAAATACGAAAGTATTCTGGAAAATAACCCGGGAATTAATCTACTGCGTGGCATGGCGCGGTTTAAAAATACCAATACATTGATCATTACAAAACGGGACGCCAGCGAAAAAGAACTAAGGGCGGATCGCATTTTGCTGGCCGTGGGGGCGAGTGCCGCTATACCTGATATCCAGGGTTTAAGTGAGACGCCTTACTGGACATCAAGCGAAGCCCTGATTGCAGATACGATACCGGAACATTTAGTTGTACTAGGTGCATCTGTCGTCGCGCTTGAGTTAGCGCAGGCATTTCGTCATATCGGTGCAGAAGTGACCGTGTTAGCGCGCAGCAGCCTGTTGTCAAAAGAAGATCCGGAAATTGGCGAGGGTTTGATGCGGGCCTTTGAGGATGAAGGGATAAAAGTCTTACTCAATACGTCGCCTGATTCAATTAACCATGATGGCAAACAATTTATACTGCAAACCAGTAATGGGGAAGTGCGGGGTGACCAATTGTTGGTGGCCACCGGTCGCGCACCGAACACAGGCACACTGGAACTTGATAAAGTCGGTGTCAAGACCGACAAACGCGGTGGAATTATTATCGATGATCACATGCGTACCAATGTTGAAAACATTTATGCGGCCGGTGATTGCACCAACCAGCCCCAGTTTGTATATGTCGCCGCTGCCGCAGGTACCCGTGCCGCCCGCAATATGACCGGTGATGATGTGGCGATTGATTTGTCTGTCATGCCCGCGGTGGTGTTTACCGATCCGCAAGTCGGCACGGTCGGCTTAAGCGAACTGCAAGCCAAAAAACAGGGCTTGCAGGTCAAGAGCCGCACCCTGGATCTGGAAAACGTGCCACGCGCACTGGCTAATTTTGATACCCGTGGCTTTATTAAACTGGTCGCAGAAAAAGACAGCGGCCGTATCATCGGCTGCCAGGTATTGGCGCATGAAGGCGGTGAAATTATCCAGACAGCCGCACTGGCTATTCGCAATCGCATGACCATTCAGGAACTGGCCGATCAGTTATTTCCCTACCTGACGATGGTGGAAGGCTTGAAGTTGACGGCACAAATTTTTAACCAGGACGTGAAACAGCTTTCCTGTTGCGCGGGTTAAAGAAATAAATACAGAATGGACGGCGCAAGGGGCGTATTACCTGTGCCTGCGAAATCTGAAAGCTTGATGGGTTTTAGTCCTCATGCTTCAGGCTTCTACCCATCCTGCTAAGGTGTATAAAGAGGGGGGGGATACAAAGAGTGAGATAGCTGGAATGAAGTGAAAGCCATCAATAAAATCACTTTGTTTTACGCCGGATTCATCTGCTCCGGACGCAGTTTTGGCGTGAAATATTCATCCGCTGTATCTTCATCCACTTCCTGTTGATTCGCGTCAACCAGTGGCAATTCGTAATCTACCCAGCCGCGCAGGCCGGTCTTGAGCGAGACCACATTTTTATATCCCATTTTAAGCATAACTTCAGCGGCAAAGATGCTGCGGTTGCCGGAACGACAAATCACTACGATTTCCTGTTCCCGTGCCTCTACCAGTTCTGGCACTGTTTCCTCAAAATCATATTCACAGGCAGTTTCCAGAATCCCGCGAGGAACATTGAGCGAGTCTTTGACATGCATGGCGTCAAACTCATAGGGTTCGCGAACGTCGAGTAACAGGGGTGGGTTATCTAATTTATCTTCCAGATCCCAGGGAAAGATCTCATCAACATTTTTGGCGCTCTCGGCTACCAGCTGAGTAAACGTTTTCATATATACCTTCAGGAAAAAATCAGTGTGTTGCAGAATTTTTTGACATGCCGTATTCAACTGCCATCACGGCGGCTTCAACACGGGAGTGGACTTCCAGTTTTCGCAGGATAGCTTTGACATGTAACTTAACGGTGCCATCGGAAATACCCAGGTTGCGGGCAATAGCTTTGTTGCTTTGACCTTCTGCCAACAGCCCAAGAATTTCGGTTTCCCGTGGTGTTAGTTCAGAGAAGGGTGTGCTCACCGGTTCTTTTTTCTCGCTGACGTTGCCCTGTACCGCACGCGCCAGAATCGGAGCAAGATCCGGTGCGACCACGGTTTTACCACTGACAATATCGCGCAGGGCCAGCACCAGTTCATCCGGCTCCATGTCTTTTAACAGGTAGCCCTGTGCGCCTTCACGCAAGGATTCGAGAAGGTCACTTTCTTCCGTACTGGTAGTCAGCATGACAATAGGCAGCGAAAGTTCATTTTGTCGTAAAAGTTTGAGTACTCCCAGACCATCAATGCCAGGCATACGCATATCGAGCAGAATAATATCCGGGTTCAATTCCTCAACCAGCCGCAGGCATTCCTGACCTGAACCAACCGAGGCTACAACTTCAATACCGCGGCTTTCGAGCAGGGCTTCGAGTCCAACCCGGAACAGGGTATGATCGTCGATCAGAAGAACACGTAAATTAATCATCGTTATTTTACCGGCGCCTGTACCTTAATTTCTGAAACCTCCGCCTGTGGAAGTTCCGGATAATGAAAATGCAGCAGGATGCGCGTGCCTTCACCCGGCTCACTTTCAAACTGAACGGTGCCGCCGAAACGCTTGGCACGTTCTTCCATGATGCTCAGGCCCAGATGATCGCCCGAGGTACGATCAGATGCGGGGCTGATATTCATACCCACGCCGTCATCTTCAATCAGGATACTGCAATCACCCTGGGTATCACTGCGCATGAAAACGCGCACGGTGTGCGCCTGACTGTGCTTGCGAATATTGTTCAGAGATTCCTGGATAATACGCAGGGCCTGCATTTCGATGCTCGCGGGAAGCTGTAGCACGTTCCAGTCGCTCTGCAGAAAAATCGAAATTTCACACTGGTTACGAAAACGATCAACCAGATGTTCTACTGCTGAAATAAGCCCGCGTTTGTCGATAGGCGCACGGAAATGGGTGATCAATTCACGCAATTCAGCATAGGCTTCATCGAGATTGTTTTCGATTTTTTCCAGCTCAAACCAGATTTCCGGTTCCTGCCCCCGGCGCAGGGTTTCGTCCAGTACTCGCACCTGAAAACGCAGACTGGCCAGGGTCTGCGCCAGCGAGTCATGCAGTTCATGTGCGAGGCGGGTGCGTTCTTCCATAATAGAAAGACGTTTGGATTCGTTGTCCGAACGCGCCTTGTCAATCGCCATGCCCAGATGTCGGCCAATATTGGTTAGCAGGATAGTCATGTCTTCCGGGTTGGGGAGTTCATGGTTTTCGACAAACAGGTTATAGACACCAAGGGTCTTGTCACGGTATTGCAGGGGCACGGCAATCATACCGATGTCATCGCTGTCAAAAAATGCACGGCCGATAATTTTGTCGCAGTTGCTGATTTTCTGATAATACACCTCGTCTTCACGATAGGCGTTACCACAGAGGCATTGCTCGGAAGGTAGTAGCTGTTCCTTCTTCATCAATTCCTCGTCCAGTCCCAGACTGGAGACCAGCCGCATCTGTCCATCATCCGTTATCAGCCGAACGACGGCAGCGCGGGCATTGACTACATTGGTAAGTGTGCTCAGGAAGCGGGTCAGGAGTTCATCCAGATCCCGTGAACTGTTGATGCTGGCGGCTACATCGTAGACGATTTCCAGGGTGTGATCTTTTTGTTCAATATCCTCGACATGCTGTGCAACCAGCTCGTTCATGTTGTGAGTCAGGTTTTCCAGTTTTTCACCAATGCGATTGATGTTTTTCCTCAGCGAATTCTCAATCGGATTTTCCTCGCTCAGGGGCAGGCGTGGCATGCGCACTTTCAGGTTGCCGGCAAGAATGCTGGCCGACCAGTCATTCACTGATAACAGAGACTGGTTGAGCGGTTTATTCAGTTGCAGGTAAAGATGCACAAGTAGCGCGCTGCTGAGAGCGCCGAGTGAAACAAACAGTATCGTGAACAGACCTGTGTCAATCCGATGTCCTAGCAGGCCTGTGAGTAGCAGACAGAGCACGAGAAACAACAGGATGCCGGTTTCCAGTTTCAGATGTGAAAGGCTGGACGATACTGATGTCCGGGCATGCCCGGAGTTTGTGGTGTCTATGACGCTGGGATCATGAACCATAGATATTTTTTCTGAAAGACTGGATGACAAAACGGCACTCACTAAAGCGATATGAATATCTGCATTATATGGCATGTACCCACTGGCGACGAGGATTGTTCATGTGTTTCATAAATTACTTCACAAACAGCATATAAGTAACTGTATGTAAAGCTATTCAGGCTTCCCGTGATGCGGATCATTGGGATTTGAAAAAATGAAGTTATGCTGTCCCGGCTCGATTTCCACATAGTCCATGGCAGTATCCTTTAGCAGCAGGGCGCTGCCTGGCGCCAATACAACCTCAATACCTTCACTAATAAATTTGATGTCTTCGGCGCTCAGCTGATCGGCAAAGCCCATAGCGTATTCGATGCTGCCATCTTCTGCTTTTTTTGCTGCAATTCGAAGCGGCATGTCTTCAATCTGTTGCTGGCTGGCCGACGCTTTAATCTGCTCTGCCGCACCAGGGGTTATGGTCATCATGTTATATTCTCCTTGCCATTCTGTAACTCTATCGTCTGCCGGATGATACGTTATTGCGTATAAAGGCTACAAACCGTTGCGCCCAGTGGTTAGCTGAGGTATCACGCAAATGTGCGTAGCTGGCCAGCAGGTTTTTGTAAATAATACCATCGTGCTGACCGTCAACGCCGGTTCCGCGTACGACCCGGTAGGCAAAATTCAGCGTGTCTGTGTTTTCAAGCGCAGAATAGTGAAACTCATGGCCGGGAATAATATGCGGTTTCTGGACTTTAGCTGTCATCGGCCAGAGGTGTTTTTCCGTTTCTGTCAGCTGTATATAACCTCGTCCCTGTGGTGTTTCATACATTCGGGTATCGGCAGGAATTATACCGACCATTTCATGGCGTTGATCCCGCCACTGGATGCAGCGGCTCAGGTACATCAGGCCACCACATTCCGCATAGGCGGGCATACCTTTTTCGATCGCATTGTAGATATTTTCCCGTAAACGCCGGTTGTCCGAAAGCGCCTGCATATTGGCTTCAGGAAATCCTCCACCGATAAACAGGGCATCACAGTCCGGCAGGCATGTGTCCTGTAAGCTGTCGAAGAAAACCAGCTTTGCCCCGGCTGCTTCCAGCGCTTCGAAATCTTCCGGGTAATAAAAGCCGAATGCGGCATCACGGGCGACTGCGATACGTAGCTTGCGTCCACTATTATCCGGGTGCGGGCTGCGCGTAAACTGATAGGCTGGCAGCTCAGGTGCTGTTGCAGCGATCTGCGCCAGTCTCTCCAGATCCACCTGTTTCGCAATAAGACTGCCGATTTGCCCGACTTTGCTGTCGGCTTCCCTGGTTTCATTACTCGGGATCAAACCCAGATGCCGTTCGTTAATCTGTAATTCCGGGTTGTGATAAACCGCGCCGACGACCGGTACATCTGTGTAATGCTCAATCACTGCACGTAATTTGCTTTCGTGGCGACTGCCTCGGATCTGATTGAGAATGACGCCTGCAATATTGATGTCTGGTTCAAAATTCTGATAACCCAGAATCAGCGGGGCAATACCTCGGGTAACACCCTGCACATTGATTACCAGAATAACCGGTGTTCGTGTCAGCTGGGCCAGAGCGGCATTGCTGTTGCTGCCCTCGATATCCAGGCCATCGTAGAGGCCCTTGTTACCCTCAATGATGGAAAGATCGGCGCCCTTTGAATACCGATCCAGGGTTGCCAGTATTTCATCATGCTGCATGGTATAAAAATCCAGGTTGTGGCAGTCCTGCCCACAGGCACGGCTCAACCACATGGGATCAATATAGTCAGGGCCTTTTTTAAATGACTGGATGGTTTTACCCTGCGAACGAAAGGCCGCACAGAGTCCAACACTGAGGGTGGTTTTGCCTGATGACTTGTGGGCAGCAGAGATAAGAAGACGGTTCATTTATTCCTTGAGGAAAAATTCCCGGAGTGTGCCGATAGCTTGATTTAACCGCAAAGGGCGCAGAAAAATTATAAATAACCTCTGCGTACCTCCGCGACCTCTGCGGTTAAATAAAGTATTTAGTCCAATGGGTATTATCTTACCCTGGAATAATTACTTGTGGTGCGGATCAACGATTTCGTCAGCCAGACTTTCGGGCAGGAAGCGCAACACCTTGATGGCCAGGGCGACTGTAATCATGGCTGTTGCCATGCCACCCAGACCGAGCATGACTTCCGGCAGGGTCGGAGCATACTGGTTAACAATGCCATCGAAGAAGCTGCTTTCCACTTCCATGCCGGGGAACAGCACCAGCGGATAAGCCTGTCCACCGATGATAATGACATACATCTGCGCCATGCCGCCAAGGATAATCAGCACTGCTGCCAGTCCTACCAGCGTTCTGGATTTGCCCCAGGCTGGATGATAGAGCAGGGCAAGCGGCAGCAGGCTGCCAAGCAGAATCTGGGCAATCCAGAATAGTTTGGTATAAATCCCGCCGTTCATCAGAACAAAAGCTTCGACACCACTGTGTTCTGCTGCATAGAGGTTGGTCAGGTGCTGGACGATCACAAAGAAGAGCACACCTGCGACAAACACGCCCAGTAGATTTTTCAGACGATTAAAAATCGCATCTCCCAGCGGTCTCCCGGTCCAGTTACAGGCGGCCAGCAGCACCAGCAGGAATATGGCCAGACCAAAGGAGAAGGACATGACAATAAACATCGGCGCCATGATAGCGGCATCATAGGCCTGACGAGCGACCAGGAAACCAAAAATAGAGCCGGTACCCGTTGTTAACGCAAGACGCCAGATGAAGGCGGCGAAGCCTGCATATTTGCTGTAAGGGTTCAGGCTGCGCTGCATCATGGTCCAGACATAGATGCCGACAATTATGAAGAAGCCGTTATACAGGATCATGTTCCAGGCAAAGATCGACTTAAAGTTGTAATAGGTCATGGCAATGATAAGCCGATCAGGACGACCCAGATCGAGAACCAGAACCATTAGACCACCTACCAGTAATGCGAGAGCCAGTAGTCCGGAAAGGCGCGCTAGTGGCTTATAGGCGGTTTTGTGAAACACAGATGAAATGGAGGCGATGTTCAAGGCC
>VAPL010087497.1_pt1 | contig 13416 bp, 13 predicted proteins | sample 3395061 | NCBI WGS metagenome assembly VAPL01 (sample SAMN08290444, study PRJNA428436) | hydrothermal vent metagenome | isolation source: Deep-sea hydrothermal vent chimney 2 | place: Pacific Ocean: Juan De Fuca Ridge | depth 2182 m m | reverse complement strand
GCTGCAGCCTGCGCAATGACCTGGAGTTCGTCTTTGTTCATGTGTCTATCCTCTCCCAATGATGGGGTTAATGATAGACAGTTACACAGAAAAGTTTACAGCCTCAATTCAACTGGCTAAACACCAAATTTGACAATAACTCCTTGTTTAGTATGCCTATATCCTAATGATGGTTTGCTGATAGGTATACTGTCCCCTGAATCCTGAATCCCTATATAAGCCACTTAAACGTAAAAAATGTCCCACCAAAGTCCGCGTCCCTAGAAGTAATCGTATCTGTCTCTATAGTCACAGGCACTTTCATAACACCAATATCTAGCTCATAGGAGCCAAATATATATCCGATAGACACGCTTGACGAAACACCCTTATCTTCCAATTGTTTCACCCGACTAAAATCACTACTGGCATTATTTTTTGCTACGCAACCACTTACAATGAAACCATTGCTAGTCGAACTTACGTGATAACGAAAGGATAATCCCGGCATAAAAAATATATTCGCTTTTGTACTACCCACAGCACTTGTGAAATTACTATTTTCAAATTTTGCCCTATAGCCAATGAGGTTAAGTTTTGGCTCTATTGAAAAATGATCATTGACTGTTATGGAATAGCCTAACTCGATATTTATCATGGAACCACCACCCGATGTACTATAGTCAGAGTAAGTTTGTTTCATGATGTCATGTTGTTCTGAGCTAGAAATAAGACCGATTCCAAAAACAAAATAATCATGAGGTTCGCTTGCTATAGCAGACGAAAATGCATCAATTACCAGAAAACTCCAAAACACAAATAAATACATTACTATTTTTTTATAGTTATTCCGTGTCATTTTAACTAACCACCTCGAGTCAATTTTTCAATCCTGAAGCATTATAAAATGGCCGACCGATGGAAATCGGTTTATTTAATGAATTGAAAAAAGGACTTACTATTGGGACACTTGGAAAGAATACCTTCCGTGAAAATATTCGTACTAAAACATCTATTTTAAAGAGACTTAACTGGAACTTTTAAATGTTAACGGTACCCTTTTCAAGGGTCTTTATAGTATATTCATTTTTTCACTTCTTTCTTGATCACACGTCTTCTCAATACAGTTCCTTTGCCAATGCGGTACTTAATCCTTTAAAATGCAGGCTGAGGTTAACAGGCATGTTTTCATGAAGGAATAACCCGAACGGGTTAAATTGACGGGTATTTCCAGGGCAGGTTCCTATGGCAACGGATGACAGAAGACCGTACACGCATGACAGAAGGCAGTCTGATGCGAAAAATATCGATTCCGAACTTATTGGGATTGTTTACGAAATGGCGTTTGATCCCTATTTTTGGCCGGATTTACTGGAGACTGTCACCCGCTTATTCGAGGATAGACGTTCTGGTGCCCCGCAGCCAACGATACTTCCTGATGATAATTTAGAGCAAATCCAGATCTTCTCGAATCAAATAGACAAAGGAGAAACGCAGCGGCTGGGTATCCTGCTACCCCACTTGTACAGAGCTCTAAAACTCAAGCGGGACTATAATAAAACGGATCATACCCGTGGTCAGGCACAGGCCATTATTGAACAATTCCCCTTTGGGGTTCTTTTAGTTAATGCCGAGGGAAAACTCATTTCGGCCAACCAACATGCTCTGGAGACTATCGCGAACAGCAATACCGTGTTCCTGGAAAACGATGTGCTTTGCACTACGACGGAGGAACAGGATCAGCAACTTAAAAATCTTATATACAAGGCAGCCAATACATCATTAGTGGATGCCGGTGAAGATGTATCCTCTATTAACCTTGGTGAAGAAGGAGAAGAATCACCCATCTCATTGCTGATTAGGCCCGATCCGTATCCCATTACGTACTATGATAGAGAAACTGAGAACTGTGCAGCAATTTTTATTACTTCAGTTTCAGGAAAACAAAAAATCACAGCGGTAGCGCTGCAAACATTGTTTGATCTTTCACCGGCCGAGGCACGCTTGGCCGTCTTGCTGGCAAGGGGTGTAAGTTTAAGTCAGGCGGCGGAACAGAGTAATATCAGCAAGAACACTGCCAAGGTACAACTTAAATCTGTATTTTTCAAAATGGGCGTAAGCCGGCAAGCAGAGCTTGTTAAGTTGATTCTGACCAGCCCTGCTGTTATCAACCCTGCGGATACGGCGTCAGAAAATATACCCTTGAAAGTGGATACAAAAACAGAGTCTTTCATCAATAGTGAAGGGCATCTAATATTAAGAGATGGTCGCCACCTTCAATACGCGGAATACGGCGACCCTTACGGCAATCCTGTCATACATATACATGGTGTTCTTGGCTGCCGTTATGAACGATTACCCAATGACAGGTTGACTAAAAATTTGGGCATAAGACTTATTATCCCGGATCGGCCTGGCTATGGGCTTTCCACGTATCTCCCCGATCACGATTATCTTGATTTCGCTGACGATCTGTTAGAGCTTGTTGATCATCTTGATATTCGGAAATTTTCAATCATGGGGCTTTCAATTGGGGCGATATACGCAAGCGCCTTCGCCTACAAAACGCCGGAGCGTTTGTCTAGCATCGCGATGATAAGTTCGACGCCGCCATTTCGATCCTTCTCTGATTTTTCAGGCGTTCCACCCAGTCTCAAGCTGCTTATTGCCTTTTCAAAGTATTTGCCTACTGTGGCACAAATGATTGCTGAAATTGCTATAAAAAATGCCTGCAAGAATCCTGGAAAATTTCTCGATAATATTCCGATTAGTACGTCTGACCGGGTGTTTTTCTCCAACCCGCTATTAAAAGAGCACATTGAGGCATGTTTGCTGGCAGGCAACAAAGACTGTCACTCTGGATTTGTTCACGATATTTTACTGTCTGCTGAACCATGGCCATTTCCCGTTGAGGATATTCAGATAAAAATAGATTTCTGGCATGGAACCGAGGATTCACACTCCTCAATTAACCGTATCAAACCGGTTATCGATGCTATTCCTGATAGCCGTCTTTTTCTAATTGAGGGTGGCGGCCATTTTTTAGTCTACGATCACTGGCAAGAAATTTTGGAATCACTTATTCATTGAGATAATAAGTTCCAGGAAGAAAGAGGGATGGCGGGATTATTTATAAACCACATTGTCCATCTTTTTTCCGGGCCTTCCTCTTTTTAATACCCTCGTCCTGCGTTAGTCATTTTTCCGTCCTGCCAATTTCCATCCCTGGCGTCAAGACTTCGGCGCAGCTCCTGATGCGCCTTTTCAAGTTGTTGATTCAAAACGCCAACCCATTTTTTGCGTTACTGGTATGTGATTTGCATATAAGTGATTCGCGTGGGTCTGATTAGTGGATCCGCGATTCTGGATTCATCAACTGTTGATTTTGTAGGAATAGAACATGGCTGATAAAAAAGAAGAAGATCTGGATCTGGATGTCAAAGGCGGTGGCAAATCCAATACCGTTTTACTTATCGCGCTCATTGTTCTGCTATTGCTGGTCGGTGGCGGCGGTGCGGTATTCTTCCTCTTGGGGGGAGACGACAATGGTGCTGAGGTTGACGCTGGCGCGACTACCGAGCATGAGGCGGAAAAAGTTGAGTCAAAGGAAACTCATTACCTTAAGTTAGGCAAGGAGTTCGTGGTCAACCTGGAAGACACCAGCAAGGTTAATTTCATGCAGGTCGAGATTCAGGTAATGGCGCGTGAAACGAAACCGCTTGACCTGATTGAAGAAAATATGCCGGTGATTCGTAACAAACTGATGCTGATTCTCAGTAGTCAGAAATACGAGGTAGTGAATACTCGCGAAGGCAAGGAAACGCTGCGTGAAGAGATTAAGCAGGCTATCCAGGAAATACTGCACGAAGAATCACCGAAAGCAAATATTGAGGCGGTGTATTTCACCAGCCTGATCATGCAGTAGGGCCTATTTATGTCAGTAAACGATCTCTTATCCCAGGATGAAATCGATGCCCTTCTGCACGGCGTTGATAACGGTGATGTTCAGACTGAGGATGACATTAATGCCCATGACGGCGTCGCCAGGGCATTTGATTTTACCAGCCACGATCGTATTGTTCGTGGCCGTATGCCGACGCTGGAAATGGTCAATGAGCGTTTTGCCCGGCGCTTACGTATCAGTCTGTTCAATATGCTGCGCCGTTCAGCCGAGATTTCCGTCGGCGGTGTGCAGATGCTCAAATTTTCGGAATATATCCACAGCATGTTTGTGCCCACCAGCTTGAATATTGTGCGAGTCAAGCCCCTGCGCGGTACAGCGCTGTGCGTGTTTGATCCGAAACTGGTTTTTATCATTGTGGACAATTTTTATGGCGGGGTGGGACGTCACGCCAAGATTGAAGGGCGGGAGTTTTCTCTTACTGAGCAGCGCGTGATTCACATGGTTTTGAATGACGCGTTTAATGATCTTACCGATGCCTGGAAGCCGGTGTTGCCGGTTGATTTTCAGTTTATCAGCATGGAAGTGAATCCGCAGTTTGCCAATATTGTCAGCCCCACTGAAGTGGTGGTGGTGTCCACTTTTCATATCGAGCTTGATGGTGGTGGCGGTGATTTTCAGATCACCATGCCGTATTCCATGCTTGAACCTATTCGTGAATTGCTGGATGCCGGTGTGCAGAGTGATGTGACCGAGAAGGATGAACGCTGGGCGATTTCCCTGCGCGAAGATATTAAGTCAGCCACCGTGATGCTCAGCTCCACCCTGGCAAAAGTTGAAATGAATTTGAGTGATGTGGTGAATTTTAAGAAAGGTGACATATTGCCATTTGATATGCCTGAGCAGGTTGTTCTGGAAGTGGAAGGCGTGCCGGTTTTTCGTGGTGACTATGGCGTTTCGCGGGGAAATATGGCGATAAAGATAAATGAACAGGTCGAGCGGCCTTTTGATCCAAGCCAGTCGCTGACTCTGCCCGAAGTGTTGAAGTCCTAGAGGAATGCAATAATGAGTGATTCAGAATCAAATGATGACGATGTAATGGATGAATGGGCGGAAGCGATGGCCGAGGCCGGTGATGTGCCCGATGCCAGTCTTGAGGCGCCGGCAGAAGCGGAACCCGAGGCGGCGGCTGAAGCTGAATCGGCAGAAACAAATGCCGAGGCGATTGCAGCCGATGTGCAGCCCGCGCCGCTGGATCCGCTGGAGGATACCAGTGGTGGTAGTGCTTCTGATAAGGAAATCAATCTGGACGTTATTCTCGATGTGCCGGTTGAGGTTTCTATGGAAATTGGTTCTACCAAGATGAATATCCGTAATCTTCTGCATTTAAACCAGGGTTCGGTGGTCGAGCTGGATCGGTTGGCCGGTGAACCCTTGAATGTGAAAGTCAATGGCACCCTCATTGCTCACGGTGAAGTGGTGGTGGTGAATGAGAAATTCGGCATTCGCCTGACCGACATCATCAGCCCGGCTGAACGAGTAAAGAAGCTGTCATGATCCGAGCCGGGTATTACCTTATGTTCTCCCTGCTACTGAGTTTCAGTGTGCAGGCAGCTGACGAAAAAGCGGCTGTCGCACATGGACTCAATGCACTTAAGCCTGCCGGTGCAGCGAGTCACTCATTGGGGACGAGCAGTTATATTCAGATGATCCTGGGGCTGCTGTTCATCGTTCTGCTTATTTTTGCCCTGGCCTGGTTAATGCGGCGCATGGGGCGGATGCAGTCAGTTATGGGTGGCTGTATGAAATTGCTGGGCGGGGTGTCACTGGGACAACGTGAACGCGCAGTGCTGGTGCAGGTGGGCGAAACACAGATGTTGCTGGGCGTGGCACCGGGCAGCGTACGCACTTTGCATGTGTTCGACAAGCCGGTGGTAACGACCGCCGAACCCGCTGCCGGCGACAGTTTTGCCGACAAGCTTAATGCGGTTCTGAAGCAGAAGGTGGTGAGATAATGCGCTCGATCCTGCTGCGCCTTGTGCCTCTGTTGCTGTTGTTCGCCTGGCCGCTGGATGCGGCGTTTGCGGCTGCGGGTTTGCAGGCTTTGACGGTCACTACCGCCAGTAACGGCGAGCAGACCTACAGCCTGAGTATCCAGGCGCTGTTCCTGATGACCGCGCTGACCTTCCTGCCGGCGGCGATGATGATGATGACATCCTTCACCCGGATTATTATCGTGCTGGCGATTTTGCGACAGGCGATTGGTTTAATGCAGGCGCCTTCATCACAGATATTAATTGGTTTGTCCTTGTTTCTGACTTTTTTCATCATGGCGCCGGTGTTCACCCAGATCAATACTCGCGCTCTGCAACCTTATCTTAATGAAAAAATGAGCATGCAGGATGCGGCGCTGAGTGCGGCGGTGCCGTTGCGTGAATTCATGTTTAACCAGACCCGCGAGAGTGATATCAAAATGTTTGGTGAAATGGCGGGCTATGACGTTTTTCAATCGAAAGATGATGTGCCGTTTACGGTGCTGGTGCCATCTTTCGTTACCAGCGAATTAAAAACAGCCTTCCAGATCGGTTTCCTGTTATTTATTCCTTTTCTGATTATCGACCTAGTGGTGGCCAGTGTGCTCATGTCGATGGGCATGATGATGCTCTCGCCGATGATTATTTCATTACCCTTCAAGGTGATGTTGTTTGTAATGGTGGATGGCTGGAATATCGTTATGGGTACCCTGGCTTCCAGCTTTTATATGTAGGCGTGAATGATGACTCCAGAAAGCGTTCTCGATATTTTTAGTCATGCTATGGAGCTGGTGTTGCTGCTGGTGGTTGTTATTCTGGTGCCGGCCCTGGTGGTGGGTCTGTTGGTAAGTATGTTTCAGGCGGCCACCCAGATTAATGAAATGACCCTGAGTTTTATTCCCAAACTGATCGTTACCATCCTGACTCTGATGATTGCAGGCCCCTGGATGCTGCGTATGTTGATTGAATATACGCAGACCCTGATTCTTGATATCCCCAACCTGATAGGCTGAAGTATGCACTTCAGCAGCGCAGAGATTACCGCACTTCTTGGTACCTGGCTCTGGCCGCTGTTTCGTATTGGTGGCATGGTTATGGCCGCACCGGTGTTCGGCGCCCGCTCGGTACCCGCACGCGCCAAACTGATCATCACCCTGGCGCTGACCTTGATCATCGCGCCGCTGTTGCCGCCGGTTCCGGTGATTGACGTTTTCAGTCCCCTGAGTTTTTTGATCATCGCCCAGCAGATCCTGATCGGTGTAGTGATGGGATTTGCGGTGCAACTGGCGTTTAGTGCGGTGATTACCGGCGGCCAGGTTATCGCTATGCAAATGGGGCTGGGTTTTTCTTTGATGGTGGATCCGCAAAACGGCACCCAGGCCCCCGTGTTGAGCCAGTTCTATGTGTTGTTTGCGATTTTGATCTACCTGGCGCTTAACGGGCACCTCGTTCTGATCCATGTTTTGCTGGATAGTTTCACCCTGATTCCGATTGGTCCTGATGGTTTACAGGTTGGTGAGTTCCGCAAACTGGCGAACTGGGGTGGTCAGATCTTTGCGGGGGGGTTGAGCATTGCTCTGCCTGCTATTGCTTCTTTGCTGGTGGTGAATATCGCTTTTGGCATTATGACCCGTGCCGCGCCGCAGATGAATATTTTTGCGATTGGATTTCCGATTACCATGATCCTTGGGTTCGCCCTCATCTGGATTACCCTGCCCGGCATCATGTCACGTACCGGCTCGCTGTTTGACGGTACCTATGATCTGTTGCGCCAACTGCTTGGAGGTCTGTAGTTATGGCAGAAGACAGCGGTCAGGAACGCACAGAAGATCCCACACCCCGACGAAAACAACAGGCCCGGGACAAGGGTCAGGTTGCCCGTTCGCGCGAGCTGAACACCATGCTCATGATGCTGACTTCTGGCGTTGCCCTGCTGACTCTGGGGCCTGCGATGGTGGCCACGCTGAGCAAGCTGTTTCGTCAGCATCTGCATATGAGCCGTGCCGATATTTTCGATCCCGGGGCGATGATACGGCTGTTTGAGTCGGCCATGCTGGATGCGGTCTGGGGGCTGGCGCCGTTTTTTATCGTTGTAGTCGCGGCGGCGGTGGCCGGGCCACTGGCGATGGGGGGGATCAGTTTTAGCAGCAAGGCCTTTGCCTTCAAATGGGAAAAGCTGGATCCCATTAAAGGACTGCAGCGGCTGTTTGCTTTACGCGGACTGGTGGAGTTACTCAAGGCGCTGGCAAAATTTGTGATTATCGCCAGCGTTGCTGTGACCTTTCTCTATCATCAGCTGGATGAGTACCTGGGTCTGGGTCACGAACCCATCAAACTGGCACTGGCGCATACCATGCATCTGCTGTTGTGGGGATTTCTGATAATTTCCTCGACTCTGATCCTGTTGGCGGCGGTGGATGTGCCGTTTCAGTTATGGGATCACAGTAAACAACTGAAAATGACCTTCCAGGAAATCAGGGACGAGAGCAAGGAAACCGAAGGCAACCCGGATGTACGAGGCCGGGTGCGCCGCTTGCAGAAGGAAATGGCGCAGCGGCGAATGATGGCGGAGGTGCCCAATGCCGATGTGGTCGTGACCAACCCGGAGCACTATGCGGTGGCGCTGAAATATGATCCTGAAACCATGCCGGCGCCGGTGCTGTTGGCCAAAGGGGCGGATTTGATGGCGATGCAGATTCGTAAAATCGCGCGTGAGCATGATGTGATGATTCTGGAAGCCCCGCCACTGGCGCGTGCCTTGCACCACACTACCGAGATTGACGCCGAGATCCCGGCGGGGCTGTACCTGGCTGTGGCGCAGGTGCTGGCTTACGTCTTCCAGTTGAAACGTGCCGCTGGGGGACATGGACCTACCCAGGGCTACGGTGCGGGCAAGCCCCATCGTATGAACAATCTTCCGATACCGGATGATATGCAGTTTGATTCCTGAACTAAAGTGAAACCTTATGGCTGAACAAGTAGCAGTGATGAAGTCGTTGAAATCCATCTCTGGCAAGGGGCTGGGTGCGCCCCTGTTGCTGATGGTTATGATGTCGATGATCGTGGTGCCGATGGCGCCCATCATGCTGGACATCTTTTTCAGCTTCAATATTTCCCTGGCGCTGATTGTCTTGCTGGTGACTGTTTATAGTCTACGTCCGCTGGATTTCGGCCTGTTCCCAACCGTGCTTTTGATCAGTACCTTGTTGCGTCTGGCTTTGAACGTGGCATCCACGCGAGTAGTACTGCTGGAAGGCCATACCGGTGCGGGTGCAGCCGGACAGGTGATCAAGGCCTTTGGTGACTTTGTTATCGGCGGTAATTATGCGGTGGGGATTATCGTTTTTGCGATTCTGGTGATCATCAACTTTGTGGTCATCACCAAGGGCGCCACGCGAATTTCCGAAGTCAGTGCGCGCTTTACTCTGGATGCCATGCCGGGCAAACAGATGGCGATTGATGCGGATCTTAATGCAGGTCTGATCGAGCAGGATGAAGCCCGCCTTCGGCGTGAAGAAATCAGTGCCGAGGCTGAGTTCTACGGCTCGATGGATGGTGCCAGCAAGTTTGTCCGCGGCGATGCGGTTGCCGGTATTCTGATCCTGTTTATTAATATTTTTGGTGGTTTGCTGATTGGTACCCTGCAGCATGATCTGAGTTTCTCCGAAGCGGCCCGGGTTTATACGCTGCTGACTATCGGTGACGGTCTGGTGGCGCAAATCCCGGCACTGTTGCTGTCTACCGCAGCCGGTATTATCACCACCCGGGTATCCAGTTCCCAGGATATGGGCGCCCAGGTTCTGCATCAACTGTTTGGCAATGAGCGCTCACTGGTGGTAACCAGTGTCATTCTGGGTGTGATGGGTGTGATTCCCGGCATGCCCAATGTGGCTTTCCTGAGTCTGTCGTTTTGCTGCGGAGGCCTTGCCTGGTTCATTCATAAGCGCAAGCAGGGTCCGGCAGAAACCGCCGCCGAACCGGTCGCCCAGGTAGAACCTGAAGCACGGGACCTGAGCTGGGACGATGTTACCGCTGTGGACGCCATTGGTCTGGAAGTGGGTTATCGCCTGATCCCTATGGTAGACAAGGAGCAGGGCGGTCAGCTGATGAGCCGCATCAAGGGTGTGCGTAAAAAACTGTCACAGGAGCTGGGCTTCCTGATTCCGCCTGTGCATATCCGTGACAACCTGGAACTGTCGCCCACCAGTTATCGTATTACGCTGATGGGGGTGACCGTAGGTGAAGCAGAAATTTTTCCGGACAAGGAAATGGCCATTAATCCCGGCCAGGTATTCGGCGAAATCGAGGGCCTGGCGGCCCGCGATCCGGCCTTCGGGCTGGATGCGCTGTGGATTGATCCGGCGCAGCGGGATCAGGCTCAGACTATGGGCTATACCGTGGTGGATGCCAACACCGTGGTGGCCACCCATCTCAGCCAGTTATTACAGGATCACGCCAGTGAGCTGCTGGGCCATGAAGAAGTCCAGCATTTGCTCGACAAGCTGGCGGCCAGCGCACCTAAACTGGTGGAAAATCTGGTACCCGATACTCTCAGTCTGGGGGTCGTGGTGAAAGTGCTGCAAAATCTGCTGCAGGAGGGCGTGCCCATCCGGGATATTCGCTCAATTGCCGAAACTCTGGCGGAACACGGCAGCAGGAGTCAAGACCCTGACGTTCTTACCGCCGCTACCCGGGTAGCCCTGGGACGCCTGATTGTCCAGCAAATCAATGGGATGGGGGCTGAACTGCCGGTTATTACCCTGGATCCAAATCTGGAACAGTTGTTGCATCAGACTGTACAGGCAAGCGAGGGAGGCGCAATCGGAGTGGAACCGGGACTGGCAGAACGTCTGCATACGGCTCTGACTGAAAGCGCACAGAAACAGGAAGTTTCAGGACAGGCTGCAGTTTTACTGGTTTCCGCCGCTATCCGTTCCATGCTTGCCCGTTTTGTGCGACACACCATACCGTCATTGCATGTGCTGGCTTATAACGAAATACCCAGTGACAAGCAGATAAAAATAATTGCGACGGTAGGCCAACAGGCTGAGTTAAGTTGAACCTGCTCACCAGCCTGAAACAGACAGGAAACAGGATAAAATGAAGATTAAACGCTTTCACGCCAAAGATATGCGCAGCACGATCCGCAAGGTGCGTGAAGAACTGGGTGCGGACGCTGTGATTCTGTCCAATCGCCGTGCTGCCGATGGTGTGGAAATCATCGCCGCCATTGATTATGACGAAAGTCTGCTGGATGCACAGGCATCGGTTGCAGCAGTAGCCGGTCGTGCTGAAGTGATCAAAGTCGAAACGACAGGCTCAGATATGCCAGCCTCGGCAAGACCGAGCGGATCAGAGAGCACCAGTGAGCGTGATGCCGATGATGACTTACCTGACGTCTACAGCGAAGCGGCACTGAATCGCCGCCCCAAGCAGCCACGGCAACCCGCATTTGCGGTTCCGGACTTTACTCTCCCGGAAATGAATGATGAAGACGATGCCGGGCTTCAAAATGCTGAACAGGAAAATATTGATTGCCGAGAAACACCTTATATAGCTGAACCCCCTGTAAGCGAAGCTCCAGCTACCGGGCAGACAAAAACTGAAGTGCAGAACAGCGCCCACAGCTGGTCGGAAGAACCCAGCATTCTGGCCATGCAGGAAGAACTGAAATCTCTGCGCGGCCTGCTGGTTAACCAGCTTTCCGGTCTGGCCTGGGGGCAGGAAACCCGTTATCACCCGTTGCGCGCCCGCTTGCTTCAACGCCTGCTGGCGCTGGGCCTGAGTCCGGTGCTGGCGCGTGACATCGCTGCTCAGTGTGACGAAGATGATGAGATTGAAAAAAACTGGCGCTGCGCACTGGCGCGGATTGCCAAACGCCTGCCGGTTGTGAAGCAGGATATCCTTGAACAGGGAGGCATCGTAGCCCTGGTGGGGGCCACCGGGGTGGGTAAGACCACCACCATTGCCAAACTGGCCGCCCGTTACACCCTGCAGCATGGGCCGCAGAAAGTCCTGCTGATTACGACTGACAACAATCGTGTCGCCGCGCATGAACAGTTGCGCAGTTATGCCCGCATCCTGGGTGTACCCATGCGTGTAGCCGGTGATGCCGAGGCCCTGAAAAGTTTGCTTCACGGGTTTGCCGACAAGGGCCTGATCCTGATTGATACCGCCGGTATGAGCCAGCGCGATATGAAACTCAGCACACAGTTATCCATGCTTAGCGACGGTGCCCGAGATGGCGGCCGAGAAGTGCAGATCTATCTTACCCTGGCGGCTAACAGTCAGCGCCGGGTGCTGGAAGATGTCGCCCAGGCCTTTAATAAAATTCCACTGGCCGGTGCGGTGCTAACCAAGCTGGACGAAACTACCAGCCTTGGTGGTTCGCTGTCGGTGACTATCGAACAATCAATGCCGGTTGCCTGGATCAGCGATGGTCAACAGGTACCTGAAGATTTGCACCGCGCGCGGCCGCATTCGCTGGTCAGCCGTAGTGTTGCGATTATGCAGAAGCTGACATCACCTGAAGGGGATGATCCTGTTTCCCTGACTGTTGGAGGTATGCTTGCCAATGCAAATGGTTGAACCAATTAGAACGACGACGGCGAGTATCCGGCGCATGCCGAAGCAAAAAACACCCGTACGGGTCATTACTGTAACCAGCGGCAAGGGCGGGGTCGGCAAGACCAACGTCTCGGTTAACCTGGCGATGGCATTAAGCAATGCCGGTAAGCGGGTCACGATTATGGACGCCGATCTGGGGCTGGGCAACATCGATGTGCTGCTCGGCCTGCATCCGCAATATACCCTGAATCACGTTATTGAAGGTGAACAACAGCTGGACGACGTGATCGTGCATGGTCCCGGTAATATGAGCATTATTCCTGCCGCTTCGGGGGTGCAGAATATGGCTGAACTGAGTCCCTCCCAGCATGCGGGTCTGATTCAGGCCTTCAGTGAAATGAATCATAATCTCGATGTGCTGCTGGTGGATACGGCGGCCGGGATTACCGACAGCGTGATCAGCTTTAGTCGCGCAGCGCAGGATGTTTTAGTGGTGGTGAATGACGAACCGGCATCGATCACGGATGCCTATGCCCTAATCAAGGTGCTGAACCGTGAATACGGCCTGTTTCGTTTTCGCATTCTCTGTAACCGGGTGAAAAGCGCACAGCAGGGGCGCGAGCTGTATTCCACCATCACTCGGGTAACCGATCGCTTTCTGGATGTCGCTCTGGATTATGTCGGTTTTGTTCCTGACGACGACTTTGTCGTCAAGGCAATTCGTAAACAGCGTCCTGTAGTTGACGCGTATCCGCGCAGCAAGGCTTCGATGGCTTTTCGGACGCTGGCGGAAAAAGTAAATAAATGGCCGATACCGACAAGTGCCGGCGGCCACCTCGAATTTTTTGTTGAACGTTTGGTACAAGGCAACTTGACAGATGCGGAGGTCATGCCATGAACGGCATTGCAATGTACGCGGCTAGCCAGCCTAATTTT
>VAPL010969176.1_pt1 | contig 13419 bp, 14 predicted proteins | sample 3395061 | NCBI WGS metagenome assembly VAPL01 (sample SAMN08290444, study PRJNA428436) | hydrothermal vent metagenome | isolation source: Deep-sea hydrothermal vent chimney 2 | place: Pacific Ocean: Juan De Fuca Ridge | depth 2182 m m | reverse complement strand
TTCTGGTATGGGGTCTTTATCGACAATCTTCTTCACTTGCACAAGAAATTTGGTTAGGGTGCCGCTCAAGAAAGTCGCGCCAAAATAGCGTGACACCGATCGGGGGGTCCAAACATTATGGCGAGCGCGTACCAGGAATCCGGAGATGCCAAGGGAACCATTCTAGGCCATCCAAAAGGGCTGTTTGTTCTGTTTTTTGCCGAGATGTGGGAGCGATTTTCCTATTACGGCATGCGGGCGCTGTTAATATTTTATCTAGTTCAGCATTGGCTGTTTTCTGATTCAGAAGCCGGCATCATCTACGGAGCCTACACGGCGCTCGTTTATATCACGCCGGTGATTGGCGGCTATCTTGCCGACAAATATCTGGGGCAACGAAAAGCGGTGCTATTTGGTGCCGTTTTGCTGACCTTTGGCCACTTCCTGATGGCATTTGAGGGTGGTGGCGGACAAGCTGATACCGCAATCAATGTTTTCTGGTTGGCGCTGGCTTTCGTCATTGTGGGTTCCGGTTTCCTAAAGGCCAATATATCGGTGATCGTCGGGCAATTGTATTCGCGGACCGATATGCGCAGGGATCCGGCTTATACGATTTTCTATATGGGAATCAACCTGGGTGCCGCACTGGGCGCAATCATTGCCGGCTGGCTGGGACAAACCTACGGCTGGCGGTACGGTTTCGGCGCCGCGGGCGTCGGCATGTTGTTCGGCCTGCTGGTGTTTATCTGGGGCAAACCGCTGCTGCTGGGACGTGGTGAACCTGCCGATCCGCAACGTTTGGAACAACCGGTTTTCGGCGTCAAATTCGAATGGTTGCTTTACGCGCTGGGCCTGGCTGCGGTCGGATTGGTGTGGATTTTGATCCAGTACCAGGCCTTGGTCGGCACGCTGCTGGGCGTGGCGGGCGCGATATTGGTCGGCTATGTCCTATTCACCGCAGTCGCCAAATTGCCATCGGATGATCGTGACCGCATTTTTGCCGCCATGTTTCTGATCTTTGGCTCCATCCTGTTTTGGGCCTTGTTTGAACAGGCAGGCTCTTCACTTAATCTGTATACGGATCGCAGTGTTGACCGGCATCTGTTCGGGATCGAAGTTCCGGCGGCCGTGTTCCAGTCGATTAACGCAATTTATATCGTATTGCTGGCGCCGTTCTTCGCCATCTTGTGGACCTGGCTCGGGCGGCGCGGGCTTGAACCTTCAGCGCCCGCAAAATTCGGCCTCGGATTGATACAATTAGGGGCAGGCTTTCTGGTGCTGGTAGCCGGTGCGCTGGCAGCCGGAACAGGTAGCCTGACACCGGTTATTTTCATATTCCTGATTTATTTGCTGCACACAACGGGCGAGCTTTGTCTGTCACCGGTCGGCTTATCGGCAATGAATCGGCTGGCACCTGCGCACATGGCGAGCCTGATCATGGGAACGTGGTTCTTTGCCTCGGCAACCGGTAATTTCGCGGCCGGCATGATTGCGGCCGCGGTGGGCGCAGAAGACGCCGGTCCGGACCGTGTGCTCGAAGTCTATTCGACGGTTGGCTGGGTGGCCGTGGCCGTGGGCGTCAGCGTGATCCTCATTTCACCACTGGTCAAAAAGCTCATGCATCTCGATACGTTGCAGGATGAGAATGTCGGCGAAACCCGGGTGGGGCCGCCGTAAGCAAGGAGTCCCGCCGTCAGAATACAAGAACCGCGCATAACCGCATAAGGAGTCGGCGAGCCGCCGGCGGACTTCGCCCGGACTAACCTCCGAAATTCACCTTGGCTTCAAGATTCGCACGCGAATCGGCATGCGACATCGCCTCGTCCATGGTGATGGTGCCGTTCTTGTAGAGGTTCAGCAGCGCATCGTCGAAAGACACCATGCCTTGCTCGCCGCTGTCTTTATGCGCTTCCTTGACCGCTGAGATATCGCCCTTGAGGATCAAATCCTTGATGTGCGGCGTATTCAGCATCAGCTCGACCGCCGCTACGCGCTTGCCGTTGCGGGCGCGCACCAGGCGTTGCGAAAGTATGGCGCGCAGATAATGCGCGAGGTCCATGAATACCTGAGAGTGCTGTTCTTGCGGGAACAGATTAATGATTCGATCCAGTGTTTCTGGTGCGTTGTTTGAGTGCACCGTCGCCAGGACCAGGTGACCCGTTCCCGCCATATCCAGAGCAGCCCGCATGGACTCCGTATCCCGAATTTCACCAATCAGGATTACATCCGGCGCGGCTCGTACCGCACTTTTGAGCGCGCGACTGTAGGATTTGGTGTCCAGTCCCACTTCGCGCTGATTGATGATCGATTGTTTGTTCGGGTGCAGAAATTCGATGGGGTCTTCGATAGTAATAATGTGAGAGGAGGTTTTCTCATTGCGGTGATTGACCATCGCCGCGAGCGTTGTCGACTTGCCAGCGCCAGTCGCACCAACCATCAAAATCAGTCCGCGCCGCAACATCACCAACTCCTTGATCTGGTCGGGCATGCCGAGTTCCGACAACGACGGCAAATCCGAGGTGATATAGCGTAAAACCATCGCAACGTTGCCGCGCTGATGAAAAACGTTGACACGAAATCGGCCAAGTCCTTCTTCCGACAACGCGAAGTCGATTTCCAGCTCCTTGTTGAACTGCTCCATCTGCGCTTCGGTCATGAGCTCCAGGGCTGCCTGTTTGACCATCTTCGGCGTCATTTCGAGCTTGTTGACCGGAATGATCTTGCCTTCGATTTTTATCTTTGCCGGAGAAAACGGTGCGAAGAAAAGGTCCGACGCCTTTTTCTCAACCATCAACTTGAATAACGGTTTGACGTTCATTTATGCGTAATCCCTGTAGGCTCAAAAAGTTTGAGCCGAATCCTCTTCCATGATGCCCAAAGTCTCCGACTGCTGATCAGCGGCGGATGAATCGCGCTTACTTTCGAGTTTGACCTTTAGCCGCAGTTCGTTCTTGGAGTCCGCGTTACGCATTGCTTCCTCGTAGGTGATCGCGCCTTCCTCGTAGAGGGCAAACAACGACTGATCGAAGGTCTGCATGCCAAGGCGTGTCGATTTCGCCATGATCTCTTTGATCTGCCCGACCGCTCCCTTGAAGATGAGGTCCTGAATCAACGGCGTATTGAGCAAGATTTCCATCGACGCAACGCGGCCAATACCACCTTCACGCGGTATCAAGCGCTGCGAAACGAACGCCTTTGTATTCAGTGATAAATCCATCAACAATTGCTGACGGCGTTCATCGGGAAAGAAGTTGATGATTCTGTCCAACGCCTGGTTCGCGCTGTTTGCATGCAGTGTTGCAAGACACAGGTGACCCGTCTCGGCGAACTGAATCCCATATTCCATAGTCTCTCTGTCTCGAATCTCGCCGATCAGGATTACGTCCGGCGCCTGGCGCAGCGTGTTCTTCAGAGCCGCGTGCCAGGAATCTGTATCAACTCCAACCTCGCGCTGAGTGATCACACAGCCTTTGTGTGGATGTACATACTCGATAGGATCCTCGATCGAGACGATGTGGCCACGTGAATTTTCGTTGCGGTGGCCGATCATCGCCGCCAGCGTCGTCGATTTACCGGAACCGGTTCCGCCAACGATGATGCAAAGGCCACGCTTGTTCATTACGATGTCTTTTAGAATCGGCGGTAACTCAAGGTCTTCCAGCGTTGGGATTTCCGTGGTAATGGTTCGCAAGACTGCGCCGACCATGCCCTGCTGAATAAACGCACTAACGCGAAAACGACCAATGCCCTGCGGCGCAATGGCAAAGTTAGCTTCCTTGGTAGCATCAAATTCTTTGATCTGTTTGTCGTTCATGATCGAACGCACCATGATCGCTGCCTGGTCGGCAGACAGCGGTGTATCGGTCGCTTTGTGAATCGTACCGTCCACCTTAATCGCCGGCGGAAATGCCGCCGTGATGAACAAGTCCGAACCTTCCCGTTCGACCATTTTTCGCAGCAGATTTTGTGTTAACCGTACCGCTTGTTCGCGTTCCATCCTGCTCTACTCCGATGCAGCTACGTCTGAAAGTAGCTTTAGAAATTATCCTTATTGGCGGCCCGAAAGCGCGCCTCTTCCTTGTTGATCAAACCCTTGGTGAGCAAATCCTGAAGATTCTGGTCCAGTGTCTGCATACCGACTCCCTGACCCGTCTGAATCGCTGAATACATTTGTGCGATCTTGCCTTCACGGATCAGGTTTCTGATCGCCGGCGTTCCAATCATAATCTCGTGAGCCGCGATTCGGCCGCCACCCACTTTCTTCAGAAGCGTCTGGGAAATCACCGCGCGCAACGATTCCGACAACATCGCTCGGACCATCTCTTTTTCAGCCGCCGGAAATACATCGACAATACGATCAATCGTTTTCGCTGCGGAACTGGTGTGCAAAGTGCCGAAAACCAAATGCCCTGTTTCGGCACCGGTCAATGCCAGTCGGATTGTCTCCAGGTCGCGCAGCTCACCAACAAGTATGACGTCGGGATCCTCACGAAGAGCCGATCTCAGTGCCTCGTTAAATCCCAGTGTATCTCTGTGTACTTCGCGCTGGTTGATCAGTGATTTCTTCGATTCTTGAACGAACTCGATCGGATCCTCAATGGTAAGAATGTGATCGGGTTTATTTTCGTTAATGTAGTCGACCATGGCCGCCAGCGTCGTGGACTTGCCAGATCCGGTCGGCCCTGTAACGAGAACAATGCCACGCGGATGCATGGAAATGTCTTTGAAAATCGGTGGGGCACCCAGGTCTTCCAGTGTCAAGATTTCTGATGGAATCGTTCTGAAGACGGCGGCAGAACCACGGTTCTGGTTAAACGCGTTTACCCGGAACCGCGCGAGTTTCGGGATTTCGAAGGAAAAATCGGTCTCGAGAAACTCTTCGTAATCCTTGCGCTGCTTGTCATTCATGATGTCGTACACCATGCTATTGACGTCTTTGTGGGTGAGCGCCGGCATATTGATACGTTTGATGTCGCCATCAACGCGAATCATGGGCGGCACGCCACCGGACAAATGCAGATCCGAAGCGTTGTTCTTTACCGTGAACGACAGGAGTTGTGCAACGTCGACGGCCATATTTTTCCCTCATTTTGTAGCACCGGACTTACCATAACCCGGCACTGAATTGAGCCTAGTATAGCGAAGCAAGCGGACTAAAACGTGATTGGAGTCACGGAAAACTTAGCGATAATCAGAGATTTGCTGGCACTTTCGGCGGTTCAGGCCGAGCGTAAGCCGGGTGCGGTCAGATTGCTCGCTGTGAGCAAAAAACAGCCTCTGGAGAAGATCCTCGCCGCGGCAAATGCCGGCCAACGTGATTTTGGCGAGAATGTCGTCCAGGAGGGACTCGACAAAATCCTCCAAACCAGGGATAAGAACCTCGTCTGGCACTTTATCGGGCACCTGCAGAACAATAAAACACGTCTGGTCGCTGAAAACTTTGACTGGATTCACAGCGTCGACAATCTAAAAACAGCGCAGCGCTTAAGCAGGCAACGACCGGCTGCACTCGGCTCGTTGAATATCTGTCTGCAGGTTAATATCGACGGCGAGGACAGAAAGTCGGGCGTTGCAGTTGACGCGCTGCCGGAACTTGCGGCAGCCTGCGCGGAACTGCCCAATTTGGCGTTGCGCGGCCTCATGTGTCTGCCAGCGATAAGGAAAGGTTTCTTGGAACAACGAACACCCTTCGCGGCGCTGTGCGCATTGGCGAACGAACTTCGTATCAGCGGCGTTGACACCGACACGCTGTCGATGGGTATGAGTGCGGATTACCGCGCAGCGATCTTTGAAGGCGCGACGGTAGTACGTATTGGCACGGCTGTTTTTGGTAACAGGACTCGATAATGCATCACGAAAGCGTCGCTTTTATCGGTGGCGGCAACATGACACGGGCGATCGTCGGCGGAATGCTTGAGAGCGACTACGCCGCCAGCAATATCTCGATCGCGGAGCCCGCGAGCAAACAGCGGCAAACACTTTCGAACTCGTTGCCCGGTGTCTTCATCACCGCCGATAACGGCGAAGCAGTCAGCCGTGCGGGCTGCGTTGTCTTGTCCGTCAAGCCGCAGATCGTCGCAATCGTTTGCCGCGAGCTCGCGGCGATTGTGAAGAAAAGGCGACCACTGATTATTTCGATCGCCGCCGGAGCTCGAATCGATGACATCGACGAATGGCTCGGCGGCGGCAACGCCATTGCTCGTGTAATGCCGAATCAGCCGGCCCTTCTCAGAAAAGGCATCTCCGGGGTTTGCGCTAACGATGCGACGACGGCCGCGCAGTTGCGCACCGTACAAGCGATCATGTCCGCCGTTGGTCCGGTCGTGGTAGTCGCCGGTGAGCACGACATTGATGCGGTAACCGCGGTCTCGGGCAGCGGACCGGCCTACTTCTATCTGCTGATCGACATGATCGCAAAAACCGGCATCGATCTGGGTCTGGAAGACGGCGTCGCACGCCAGCTTGCCATCGAAACGGCGCTGGGCGCCGCGACACTGGCAAGCGACTCCGATGAATCAATGGAGCTGCTTATTGCCCGGGTTCGATCACCCGGTGGCACGACAGCGGCGGCCCTCGACCACCTCGAAGCACACGGCGTTCGTGCTATCTTTTCCAAAGCGCTGACCGCGGCCAGAGACAGGGCGACGGTACTCGCCGACCAGGCACACGAATCGGGCAAGGAGCTGTAAATGCAAATCGTTTTCGGGCAGGCGTTCGCCTACATTATCGAAGCGCTTGCCGGCCTTTACATATTCGTGCTGTTGCTGCGATTCTGGTTACCGCTGCTATACGCCGATTTCAGTAACCCAATCGCGCAGGTAATACTGCGCATAAGCTCTCCTGTGGTCATTCCGATTCGACGCGTCGTGCCGCCTATCGGTCGCATTGACACCGCGACGATACTGGCCGCGTACCTGGTTCAATTCGGTGCGGTCTTTGTCACCATGTCTATTCTCGGGATGCCAACCAGTTTCGCGCTTTTCGCGCTGCTCGCCCTGACGAAGCTGATTTCGCTGACGATCAACCTTTTCGCCTACGCAATCCTGATTCGCATCGTTCTGAGCTGGCTCTCCACCAGTCCCTCAAACCCGGCGATACAGCTGGTCCACACCCTAACTGAGCCGGTTCTTCGCCCATTTCGGCAATGGATTCCACCCGTTGGCGGTTTCGATATCTCACCCATTTTCGCAATGATTGCACTGTTTGCCCTGAATATCCTCGTTACCGGAGCGTTCATGTCGCGTGCCTGACTCCGGCCTGGGCTTTTTCAACGGGCCGCCAATGGTTTATAGTGATTCGAAACAGAGGGGTAAGTGTCATGATTCGAAGAACACTACTGATTTCCGTATTTGCATTACTTTCTGCCTGCGGCGGCCCGGGTGAGTCGACCGATGTACCTGAGGCGCAAGCTGCGGGAGCGACCTCTGCCAATATTGGAAACCACATCGTCCATTTCAGCGCTCAGTCCACAGACAAGCTGCCGCCGGCTGTTGCGCGCGAGTACAACATCGTTCGCAGCAAGAATCGCGCAATGCTGAATGTTTCTGTGCTTCGCGGGTCTGACATGCTCCCCGTCCCCGCCGAGGTCACGGTCAAGACATCGAACCTCACCGGACAGCTCAAGAACATCACAATGCGTGAGATCAGAGAAGGCCGGGAAGATACCGGCGAATTCGTCGCTATCTATTATATCGGTGATACCACAGTCGCCAATCGTGAGGTGCTGGTATTCGATATCAGCGTTAAACCGGAGGGAGAAGAGGCCAGCTCCAGAGTCCGCTTCAAGCGGCAGTTTTACAGCGACTAAATCCGACCTCAATACCGCAAACAGGCCTTAAATAAAAGGCCTTTTTTCTGTTACACGCGTTGAAAACATGTGTTATCGTCGCGCTGCTTTCACTGCGGGCATGTGCCCGTTTTTGTTTTTTATCAGGAGTCAGTTTTTCATGGCAGCAAACAACAAAAAGCCTCCGACCAAGTCAGAGATCTATGCAAAGATTGTTGACGACACAGGTTTGACGCGCAAAGACGTAGCGGCGGTATTCGAATCACTCAACGGCCAGATCGAAAAGAACCTTGGCGGCCGCGGCGCCGCGGGACTGTTCACCGTTCCCGGTCTGCTGAAGATGCGCGTCGTAAAGAAACCGGCTCGCAAAGCCCGCAAGGGAACCAACCCGTTCACGGGTGAAGAAATGATGTTCAAAGCGAAGCCGGCAAGCAAAGTTGTCAAAATTTCGGCTTTAAAGGGCCTGAAAGATATGGTCTGAAGTTTGCGGATAATTGCGAACTATGAAGCCGGGTCTCTTGTCCCGGCTTTTTTTACGCCTGCGATTCGTCGATAAACGCACTGACTGCTTCGCGTAGCTCAACCAGGCGCCCGTGAAAAAAATGCTCGCCCCCCGCTATGACCAACAACTCCGGGCCTGGCTGCAGACTGTCGAGCCACGCGACCGTTTCCTCGATATCCACCAATTCGTCCTGATCGCCCTGCACCACGAGCCACGGGCAATCGGGCTGTGACGTCAGACCGGTCGCAAATCGGCTGATCGCCGGTGCTACACTGATCAGGCCATCGACCACAGTCTCGACGGCGGCTTTGACGGCAATCGCGGCACCGAACGAGAAGCCCGCAAGCCATAGCGGCGAAGCCATTTCCCGGGCCCGCAGCCACTGGAGCGCAGCGAGAGCGTCATCCAGCTCCCCGTTGCCTTCGTCATAAACCCCTTCACTTTTTCCTGTGCCTCGAAAATTGAAGCGCAAGGCAGCAAATCCGGACCGCAAAAACGCTCGCGCCAGTGTATGCGCAACTTTGTTGTTCATCGTGCCGCCGTGCTGCGGGTGCGGGTGACACACGACGACGCTGCCGCTGGCCGCCCGATCGGCTGGAAGCTCCAGAATCGCTTCCAGGCAGCCTGCGGGACCGTCAACGAATAGTCGTTCGGCGCGAGGTGGTTTGGACATTTTGCGGACTCCAGGGTGGATAGATTTGTGAAAACTACTGTAAAATTATGGTCTTGTGTATAAGAAATCGGCTAAGTAGTGGAAATCATTGATGCCTGAACTAAGCGCCCTGAATATCGCAATTCTTGCCGCGACGATCATTATTGGCGTGATTGTCGGATGGGTACTACGTGGCAAGCGGTCCAGGGACGAAAAAGCGGCTGTTAGCGCTGGTTGGCAGGAACAGATCGGTGCACAGCGCGCGGAGCATGATCGGCTCACCGACCAGAACAAGGGATTGATGGAACAGATCAATCAGTATCAGGCCTCCAACACCGACGCCAAGAACCGCGCCAGGGAATTGTCCGAAGCCGTACAAGAGGCGTACGCGCGGCGCGATCGCCTTCAGCTCGAGATCAAGAATGTGCGCGCCAGGCTCGAAAAGTCGATCAGTGAGCACGATCAGCTGCGATCGGATATGCGCGAAGAAGCCGGAGCAACAGACACGATCCGGAAGCAGGACTTACGAATAGCGAAACTGCAAACTGAGCTTGAGAACTGGCAAAACAGGTTGCCGCCGCTGATCGATAAGTTCCGGCAACGCAATGCGGATGCCGAGCAACTCGAAGCAAGCCTCGCAGCCGCTCGACGACGCGTTGCGGAACTGGAGGCGACCGGCAAGCCCGATCAGACCCGCATCGAAGCGGTTCAGAACCCGGGCACCCTCACCGAGGGTCGCAGCGCCTCCAACGACCCCAACGACCCCAACGACCCCAACGACCCCATCGACCCCATCGACCCCATCGACAACGAACCAGAGCACGCGCCCAGGGCGGGCGCTGCATCGGACGATTCGCGTGACGAACTACAGGCTATCAAAGGCGTCGGCCCGGCCATTGAAAAAACACTCAACGAAATGGGCATATTTCGCTTTCAGCAAATCGCCGAGATGAGCGAGTACGAAATCGATCAGGTCGCAGAGCGACTTAAAGGATTTCGCACCCGCATCTATCGGGAAGACTGGATCGGGCAGGCGCGAGAGTTGCGTGATCAAGAAGCCGACCGCTAGCGTCACAATTGTCGCTCTGCTCGGCGGCCTTCTAATCGCATCGCAGTTGGACACTAACGAGCCGCTCGAATCGGCCCGCGCTGCGGCCGCGCCCGTACAACCCCCTGTTTTCGAGATCAACTGGCACCGGGGCGAGCTGCTCCTAAGCGGCCACACGCTATCGGAAAAACACGAGCAAAGTCTGCTGCAGGTCGCAGCGGCGTCCTACCCGGGTGCGCCGGTCGCTACCGACTTTCGACCGCTGGGCATCGTGCCGGAACACTGGGGTGACATGACCGCTCAAGTCCTCTACTTACTCGCACGAACAGAATCATCACAGGCCCGACTTGCTGTCGATGCAATCGCGGTCCGCGGCATAACCGGTGACGAACTGGGGTGGAATAATCGACTTGAGGCACTGAGGTTAGTACTACCGGTCGGCGTGTCCGTTACCGCTGATACACTGGTCGTTGAACACAACATCCGGGCTGTGGAACTGTGTGCCCGCGCTTTCGCGACGTTCGATGCCGGACCGATTAACTTTCTCGAATCCGGCACAGAATTTCGCAGTTCAGCGTACCCGCGTATGGATCGCGTGATCGCGCTCGCACGTGCCTGCGAACACTCGAGTATCGCGGTCACCGGACACACGGACGCATCCGGCAGCGAATCGTGGAATCAACGCCTGAGCTTACAGCGCGCCAACGCGGTTGGTGACTACCTGGCGCGCGGTGGAATTCATCGGCCGCGGCTGGTGATCGCCGGAATGGGCGCGTCGATGCCCGTTGCAGACAATAAAACACGCTATGGACGCAGCCACAATCGCCGTATCGAGATTACATTGACCAACCAGCTTAACTGACATGCGCACGTGTTGTGCGCACCAACCAGTACGCCGCTAGTCGGACGCCGTCAGCTTCACGAGTTCGATCGTAAAAATCAGCGGCGTGTTCGGTGGAATAGAGGCGCCCCTTCCGGACTTGCCGTAGGCTAGGTCTGAGCTAACCACGAGCTCACGCGTTTCACCAACCCGCATGCAGGGCACACCGAGATCCCAGCCCTTGATGACCTGGCCGCGGCCCAACTGAAACTGAAAAATATTCTGGCCCGATTCCCAGACAAACTTACCGCGTCTGTCCTCGGCGGTCTCATCGAGCTGCCAAAGCCAGACGTTGGTATCGGCATAGTCGCCGTTGACCGCCGCCCTGCCACGACCACTGGTGATTATTTTTGCCGACAGACCCGGAGCGATATCGATAACACCGGCCGCGTCGGCTACGGGGCACTCGGGTGCCACTGCAACCAGTGGTTCGGCATCGCTCGCGACTACTTCGGTTTTATCGGCAGTCTGTGTGCAAGCGGTTAATGCGGCCACGGCAGTGAGCGCGGCAAGGCGCTTGTATTTGGTCATTTTCCTGCGTCCTCGAAATTCAGTGATGCGGAGTTGATACAGTATCGCAAACCGCTGGGTTGCGGGCCATCGTCGAACAGGTGCCCAAGGTGCGCACCACAACTCTGACACAACACCTCGTGCCGGACCATACCGTGGCTAGCGTCGGTGCTGGTACGCACGGATTCGCCGGCCAGCGGCAGGAAGAAACTCGGCCAGCCGGATCCCGAATCGAACTTGTGCTCGGAGCTGAACAATGCCGTGTCACAGCAGATGCAATGGTAGCTTCCGTCTGCCTTGTGATCCACATACTTGCCGGTGAACGCACGCTCCGTAGCCGCATTTTGCGTAACCTCGTACTGCTCGTCGTCCAGTCGGGAACGCAATTCCTTGTCGTCGGCACTATTCACTTGTTGCAACATCGTCCGTGTGCAACATGAACGCATTCATGCGCTGCACATATTCAGCAGGATTGTCGAGTTGCGAGCCTTCTGCAAGCAAGGCGTGGTCCAGAACGATGTTCGACAACGCGGCGAAACGCGTGTCGTCAGACTCATCCGACAAGCGCGCGACAAGCGCATGCTCGACGTTGATTTCGAGTATCGGTTTTGACTCCGGCAGCTCCTGGCCGCTGGCCTCCAGCATGCGCCGTACTTGCGGATTCAAATCCTGATCACCGGCGACGACGCAGGCCGATGAATCGACCAAGCGGTGACTGACATTGACGCTTGCAACCCGATCAGCCAACACGCCCTGAATTTTCTCAAGCAGGGCCTTGTGATCATCGTTCAGGTCATCCTGGCCCTTGTCATCGCCATCGGGCAGATCCAGCACCTCACGTGCCACATCCACAAGGGCCTTACCTTCGTACTCGCTAAGGCCTTCGGTCAACCAGGCATCGATACGATCCGTCAGCAACAATACCTCTACACCGCGACTACGTAGCTGCTCGATGTGCGGACTGGCAATGGCCGTCGCGTAGTTTTCCGCAAGGATGAAATAGATTTTGTCCTGATCGGCCTCTGCGCGCTGCAGGTAGTCGTCGAGCGATTGATCCTGGGTATCGTTGCCGTTGTGAGTGCTCGCAAATCTCAGCAACTTGGCGAGCTTGTCCTTGTTCGCGTGGTCTTCAACCAAACCTTCCTTGAGAACCTGACCAAACTCACCCCAGAACTTCTGGTAGTCGTCCGCGTCGCCGGCGATTTTCTTCAGCATGTCCAGCACACGTCGGGTCAGTGCACTGCGCATCGCCGTAAGATCCGGATTTTGCTGCAACAACTCTCGCGAGACGTTCAGCGGCAGATCCGAAGAATCCACGACGCCCTTTACAAACCGCAGATACAGCGGCAAAAACTGCTCAGCGTCGTCCATGATAAAGACGCGTTGGACGTAAAGCTTCAGGCCGCGCGGTGCGTCCCGGTTCCAAAGATCAAACGGCGCCGCCCCCGGAATGTACAGAAGGCTCGTGTACTCACGCTTGCCTTCGACGCGATTATGGCTCCAGATCAGCGGATCCGAGAAATCGTGCGAAAGGTGTTTGTAAAACTCCTGGTACTCTTCTTCGCTCACCTCGGTTCGAGGCCGCGTCCACAGAGCGGTTGCAGAGTTGACGATTTTCGGCGCCTCTTCCTCATCATCGCCAATTACAGTCAGCGACACCGGAAAACCGATGTGATCAGAGTACTTGCGAATCAGCGATTCAATCCGGAACGACTCCGCAAACTCCGCTTCGTCCTCCTTTAGATGCAGCGTCACTCTGGTGCCGCGTTCTGCGCGATCAATGTTTTCGATCGTGAACTCGCCCTGCCCGTCGGACTCCCAATGAACCGCCGCGTCAGCATCCTGGCCAGCACGCCGGGATTCAACGGTTACTTTGTCGGCAACGATAAATGCAGAATAGAAACCAACGCCAAACTGCCCGATCAGATGAGCATCATGCTGCTTGTCACCGGTCATCTGCTCCAGGAAATCCGCAGTACCGGACTTTGCGATCGTGCCCAAATTGTCGATCAGCTCCTCACGCGACATGCCGATGCCATTATCGACAACAGACAAGGTGCGT
>VAPL010465190.1_pt1 | contig 13423 bp, 11 predicted proteins | sample 3395061 | NCBI WGS metagenome assembly VAPL01 (sample SAMN08290444, study PRJNA428436) | hydrothermal vent metagenome | isolation source: Deep-sea hydrothermal vent chimney 2 | place: Pacific Ocean: Juan De Fuca Ridge | depth 2182 m m | reverse complement strand
GACGATGAGGCAGCGCAGTTTTGCGATGCTTGGGCTGATGGAGACACTGCTGCCAAACGGGGCCTTGTAATGGGCCTGAAGAAACTGATCGGGCTGGCATATTGGTCAAACCCGGCGACATGGCCAGCGCTTGACTATGGCGGACCCTTTTCTAGGAAAGCCGGAATTATCCCGGCGGGTAACGCCCCCATGCCTTCCTAATCGAACTTCTATCGACTGGTATATCCATCGACACGCATTTACGGAGAAGAAAACATGAGTAATTCAATCTCTAAACACGGACTGAACGTCACGCAGGCATCCGATGTCACACATAAAAACGTGACTTTGAAGGCCGACGCTGTCGTCGTAGGTTCGGGTGCGGGCGGCGCGATCGCTGCCTATGAACTCGCCAAATCTGGAAAAAAAGTAATTGTTTTGGAGGCCGGCCCCTATGTTCCTTCTGAACAATTCACAGAAATGCTCGCCGTCAGTATGGGGACTATGTATGTCGACGGCGGCGGCCAAACAAATGCATCGGGCGATATGTCTGTTTTGCAAGGTTTTTGTGTCGGGGGGTCAACGGTCGTAAATGCCGCCGCTTGTTTCCGAATACCGGATCGATACCTTAAAGAATGGGCTAGGGATTTTGGTCTCACCAATCTAACGACCAAGGCGTTGGCGCCCTATTTTGAAAAAATAGAAAAAAATCTTTCCGTCAAACAAAATACGCCGTTAGAAACCAGCCAGGACGCCGAATTACTTGCGAAGGGTTTCGAAAAAGCCGGAATGGAATGGAAACGGTCCACACGGAATGTAAAAGACTGCGCCTTAGCCGCCGCCTGTTTGTCTGGATGTTATTCTGATCGAAAACAATCAATGCTGGTTACTTACTTACCCTGGGCCGTGGATTTAGGCGCCAAAATTTACTCGGATACTCGTGTCACTAAAGTGCTTGAGCAATCCGGCAAGGCTATCGGTGTTGAAGCCGAGATTATTGACACTAAGACTAAGAGAAAGAAAGCCAGTCTTTCCGTTAAAGCGCCAATCGTTGTTTTGGCTGCCGGAGCAGTTCAAACCCCTATTCTACTACTTCGAAGTAAGGTTGCCAATTCGAGCGGGCAAGTCGGCAAGAATCTTGCCTGCCACCCAACAGTTTCTGTAACCGGACATTTCCCTGACTTAAACAGCAACTTCTTGGGGGCATGGCATTCGATTTATGTCGATCAATTTGCTCTCCCGGAAGATGGTGGTTTTCTCTTGCTTCAGGCGGTGCAAGAACCGCTCGAGGCCAGCTTCGAGGCCGAGCCTGGCACAGGCAAACCGTACATGGAGTACATGGCCGAAAGCAAGAATCTCACGCGTATCATTCCTGAAATTCATGACCGAAATCATGGTGAGATACTGTGGGAAAATGGCGTTAAGAAAATCAATTACAACGTCCACCCTGAAGATTTTCCAATCATACAGACTGGCATGAAAAAGGCTGCCGAAGCTTTGTTCGCAGCCGGAGCCAAGAAAGTAGATATTCCAACTTCAAACAAGTCGGAAGTCCAAAACCTGCAAGAAGCCGAAAAAGTAATCGATTATCTCAGGAATGAACCGGCACGACTTCGCTACACAGCGTACCATCCCATGGGAACTTGCCGCATGGGGAGCGACCCCCAAAAACATGTCGTCGGACCAAAAGGTGAAGTCCATGATGTGAGCGGACTTTACATCGTTGATGCAAGCATCTTGCCTACCTCGTTCTCCTACAACCCGTCGGAAACCATTTATGCTCTCTCAAGCTACATTTCCGATCACATAAACGAAGCTCACGGCTAACCCGTTACCTCCCCAACCCTGCGATTGGCTGTTATTGTACAGTCGCAGGGATTTTTTCCGCAGTTAAGAAATTTGCGACCCTGGCAATTTTCTACCAGAAGGATCGCATCCCATAGATTCCGTTCAATCAGCTTCTCTCAAACATGCAAAACCTGTTTGAAGCCGAAACCCCGAGAATTGTCGATCAACGTAATTTGCCCAGACCAAAATCTATAGACAGCCACGGCTTCCAATCGGCTTACACCAAATTGGTCCTTTCTCTTTGACGGAAATTCAGCCTCGATAGTTTGGAGCTAGGAATCAGTCAGGATTACCTCTTATACCAAGGATCACTGATAAAGACCCATTGAGACGGCTTTCCATGGTTTTCGGCAAGGTAATGCCTGCCGCCGCGATGCCCCGGGTATCGCCAGGCGGGCATGACGCCGACCGAGAGCCCTGGAAAGCCGTCTCAATGGGTCTTTATCAGTGATCCTTGGTATTAGTTAAAGGCCTCACGGGCTTTGAATGTCTCATATTCCGAATCTGATAATCCGAGAAATTCCTTAAAAACAAGCTCATTGTCACCGCCCAGCAGGGGGGCGGCATGGGAAACGTTACCGGGGGTTTCGGACAGATCGAAACCCGACAGGCTATAGACCTGTTCGCCGATCTCGGCGTGTTTCCGCTTCTGCCAGAAACCGTGTGAGATAAGCTGTGGATCGTCAAACAGATCCGCCACCGTGTTAAGGGGATAGGCGGCAATACCCGCTTCCTGGAGGACAGTGGCCAGCTGTTCGCTGTCATGTTCCCGGCAACAGGCAACCAGGGCGGCATCCAGTTCAGGTCGGTTCTGGTGGCGGTCGGCTGATGTCGCAAAGCGCCGGTCATCGGTGAGCGACGGTTGCTTGAGGCAGACGGCAAGGCGTTCGAATTCATCATCCGACCAGCATGACAAAACGATCCATTGATCGTTCCGGCATGCATAGGCGCCGTGTGGTGCGGCATCGCTATCCAGGTTGCCGCGCCGGTTAGCAATATCGCCATCGCGGTGATAGGCAAGCAGCGGCCCGGCCATGAATTGTAGGCCGGTTTCGTACTGTGAGATATCAATCCATGCACCTTGACCAGTCCGCCGGCGGGAATCGAAGGCGGCGAGCACAGCAGACGTGCCCAATGCCGAGGCAATGAAATCAATGTAAGGGCCATAAAGCAGCATCGGCGGCCCATCCTCTTCACCGATAACGCCGCAAAATCCCGCCAGGGAAGACAGTTGCGAACCGAAACCAGGCGTTTGAGCCCTGGGGCCGGTCTGACCCATATTGCACGTTGACAGCATGATCAGGCCCGGATTGCGTTTCGCCGCCGCCTCGTAACCGAGTCCCAGGCGCTCCATTACGCCGGGGCGCATATTTTCGATTACGATATCGGACCAATCCATCAGCTTGCGCGCCAAATCGAGGCCGGCATCCGATTTTAAATCGAGCGTAACGCCGAACTTGGAATCGTTGAAATAGGCGAAACAGCCGCCTTTGTTAACGCCGGGTTGGCCGCCCTTGAACGGCGGGTACTCAAGGCGGAACCCGTCCGGGCGTTTTGTTGATTCCACATGTACGACCGTAGCCCCAAAGTTGGCCAAAACCTTGCCGATATGCGGCCCGGCGACATACCCTCCGAATTCAACGATCCGGATATCTTTAAGAGCCTGTTGGGATCCGGTCATGCGCCCCCCGGAACCTTCGGTTTGGCCAGGGTTTCGATTTCATCGTCGGAAAAACCGAAATCCACCAGGATATTCCGGGTCGATATCTTCGTTGCCGCCTCATTGAGGGGGGGGCGCTGATGGTCGGCGATGTAGAAGGTACCACAATGCCGTTCACTGCGACCGCCCGGCAGGGTCACATCCTGCCAGAAACCACGGGCATCAAGCTGGGAATCTTTGGAGATATCTGCGACGGTCGATACCGGATACCCCAGCATGTTCCGGTCGCAGGCCCCTTGAAGAAACCCGTCCATGGTCAAGTTTTCAAAGAAGGCGGATATAGGAGCCTCGTACCGCTCAATTTCATCCTGGGCCAGATTGGTCGGATCGAAGATATCCCAGTCAACACCGGCCAGCACGCCAAGTTCCGCCCCCGATTCCTGCATCCAGGAAATCAGGCCTTTGTTGGTGCGGCGCCCGGCCGGGCCACCGTAAAGGACGAAATTAATATGACCATCTCTACATTTCCAGAATGCCCTGAAGATAGCACCGTGGTTGGAACGCCCGGTGATGAACGAACCGGCGCGCGTCGGCACCGTCCCCATCAAATCAACAAAGGTAGGGGCATGGGCAAGGGCCGTGACAATAGAGGCCTGAGCGGAAACATCGACCACTTGTCCGCCCCCGCCTGAAGCCCGGTGAGTCAGCGCAACCAGGGCGCCGATGGCGGCCTGGGCGCCGGCCCACGCATAGGACTGTGGAACCGATATGCGAAGCGGTGTCCCATCTTTCTCACCGGCCAGAGACATGGCCCCGCCGGCCGCCATCATCTCGATATCCGTGCCTTTCCAGTGCGAACGGGGGCCCTTGGCGCCAAAGGGTGAAATAATCACATGAATCAGATTCGGATTAAGTTTGGACACCTTTTCCGATTCTAACCAGGCGCTAACAGGTCCCTCGCCAACCGCCGATACGATTAGAACATCAACCCTGGCTATCAAGGTTTCGATGATCCGGCGATCAGCCTGTTCCTTGATATCCAGTTCGAGAAGTTTTTTGTTGATGTTGTAGGCTCGCCAATCATGATCCTGGTTATCAAAACCGGGTGTTTCAACCTTGATAACGTCGGCTCCCAGATCGGCCAAAATACGCCCGGCCAACCAACCCAATCGGTCGCTTAGGTCAAGAACCGTGTAACAGTCCAGAAAGGCTTTTTGGACGGGCATTCGTATTGTTTCCCTATCGCCCTGTTTTAGCCAGAGATAGGACCCATCCATGCATACGGGATTTGGCATCGGCGAGGTCTCCGGGCGAGAAAAAGTCTGCCGGATCGACCTTATCGACGGGATAAACAGGCCGGTGGAAGTCATTCTCGTAGCCGAATGGCACAGTTGCATCAATCCCCATGCCGCCTTCGAATTCAGTATTGGAGGCCGTCCATTGTTTTTCACCGGCGGTCAACCGTTCGGACGGCATGAAGGTTTGGCCACGGCCTCCGGGAATTGGGTTGAGGATATCGGCCCGTGGGTTCACGCGTGTGGTCAGGCACCACATAATATCATCCATGGAATACATATCGACGTCTTCACTGACGGCAATTGCAAGACGCATCCCCTGCGAGCAGGACAGGATTGCCGAAAGGAAATTGCGCTGCCAGCCTTCCTCGATCTGGTTGCGCTTCTTGACCTGAATGATGCAACCGCCCCAGTCGGTCATGCTGTAAGGAATATGTACATCCTGGATGATGCCGGGTTGCAGGCGTTCGCAAAGCTCGAATATGGCGGCTTCGCGGACAGTAGTATCGATGTTGCTGTCGTCGGAAGTGTGAACGCCCAGCGGAAAGATTATCGGTTTCGATTCCGGTTTACGCATGGTGATGGCTGTGACATGGAAAGTCGGCGCCTTATACGCCTTACCCATGTAACCGGCCCACTCAGGGTGAAAATGGTAACGCCCCTGAACGTCGGCTTCCTCTGATTCGGCCGTTTCATAACGCTTGTCACGAGGGTTGACATACCCTTCCAACACGTATTCGGATTCGGCAATGGCCCAAGCATCTACGGTGCGAGCCTTGACCAGCTTGACGGGCTCACCCTGGATCGCGCCGGCGACCGCTATTTCGTTGCAGCCCTTCGGCAAAATGACATAATCAAAACCAGCGCCGGCCAACAAAGTACAGGCCGCCGGCACGCCGAAACACATGGTGATCGGAATCGGTTTTTCATCGTGATAATGCTTCGTGATCACCTGCCACATATGAGAACCGGGCGATATTTGGAAGGTGCCGACGTTGCCCCAGCGAAAATTCATGCGGTTGTAGCCTAAGTCGGCGCCACCGTCGAAATAGTCACCGACAACGCAGCGAATACCGGAACCAATCGTCAATTCGCCCTCAAGGTCGGTATGACGGATGGCTGTAATCCATTTGTTGACGTCAAGATCATCGGTGATTACGTGTTCCTGACATGGTGCTTCGTCTTGATTTACTTCAACAGGGGCGACCGGCTTGTTGATAGCGGCAGCGATTTTAAGGGTTCTGTCCCGGGCATCCGTGAAACCGAACATCCGATCCACAATGTCGATATTGGAAAAGAGATTGGTGATGGCCCGGGCATGGGGTTTTCCTTTTACATTCCCAAACAGGATTGGTTGCGCGCCATCCAGGTGTTTTTGCAGACCCGTGATTTCAAGATCCGGATCGACTTCCTTCTCTGTTTCAAGAAGATCGCCATTGGCACGAAGCCATTCAATGGTCGAACGCAAGCTCGTAATGTCTCGGGTGGTCGCCATGTTTTTTGGTGATGGTTTATCCATTAGGTTTCTCCTTCTTTGTTTCTTCGTATAAAGATAAAAATGGTCTCAATTGATCGGGTGAATTCGAGTCGTCTTGTTGCGCATTTTGCCGTCCCAGCGGCCAACCATTTCACGGGGAATATCGAACTGATCCAGAATGCGCATGACGATGTGGTCGACCATTCCCTCCAGGCTTTCGGGATGGTTATAGAAAGCGGGCATTGGCGGCAGAATGGTCACGCCCATTTGCGACAGTTTGAGCAAATTTTCCAGGTGAATGGTGTTTAGTGGCGTTTCGCGGGCGACCAGAACCAGTTTGCGCCGCTCTTTCAAGATCACATCCGCCGCTCGATGAACCAAATGATCACCGGCGCAATGGGCGATAGAAGCGACGCTACGCATTGAACAAGGCACGATGACCATGCCGTCCGTGCGAAAGGAACCGGAAGAAATTTTTGCCCCCATATCTCCGGAACTATATGTTTCCGTCGCCAGCTCTCGCAGATCATCGATAGAGTATGACGTTTCATGCTCGATTGTTTGCTGGGCCCATTTGCTGACCACCAGGTGAGTTTCGATATCCGTATCGGATAACACTTCAAGCAAGCGCGCGCCGAATATCGCGCCGGTGGCGCCGGTAATGCCGATGATGAGTTTTTTCATGTTCATCCCTAATACCTACAGATGGGCGCCGCATATTTGGTGTGGCCGCCACTAATAAAAGCGCCTTGAGATCAAACAGACACGGTGACTTTCGCCCCCGACCGATACTGACTTTGTCCATCTCCATCCCGAAAACGACGCATACGAGTATTTGTGTAAATACGTATGTTCGTTAGCATGCTAATCAAATTATACTTAGCAATCTAAGTTTATTAGAACGCCCTGTCAACAGGCCGTGTGTTTCGCCGTTTTCCGATCTAAAATTTCTGTAAAGGCAGGCGATCTATTTGGTATTCAGCAAGATCGTCCTTGCTACTTTGGGCGATGTCAGACAAAAGCGAACTGATCAGCAAACCTCATAACTGACAAGTCTCAGGCTGCGAGTTGATACCGCTCGGCCAGGGTATCGGTGCGGTTGAGTTTGAAGTTTTGCCGATTGTAGAGATGACATTTATGGTTGAAACGGTTGTGGACAGAAGCGTGGACCGAGACAAATTTCTGAAGCGATTTCACGCTCCTGAATCTGGCCATCGCTCGCTCTCGTCGCCGGAATGGCTGATGCGAGTTTTCGGTTCGATTGTTGAGCCAACGTCCAGTCTCCTGACGGGCCTCGTTGTCTATCACTTTCATCGCGGCTCGATATGATCGAAGTTTGTCTGTCACGACGGCAACTGGACGACCATATCGCTTCGTCGCTTTCTTAAGAAACTTCAATGCAGCCCTGCGATCCCGACTATTTGTGACGAATGATTCCAGCACTTCTCCTTCGTGATCAACGGCCCGCTAAAGATAGTGAGTTTCGCCGTTGATCCGCACGAAAACTTCGTTCAGACACCACCTTCATTGCGGTGAGCGACGCATAGATACCGCCCGTTTCTTCCTGATCTCCGCAGCGAACATCGGACCAAACCGGTTCCACCAGGCACGGACCGTTTCATAGCTAACATCAGCAGGTCTTCGACTTGCCGCATAGATAACGGAAAACGAACATACATCATGACGGAGAGGCGAATTATCTCAGGCGATGTTTTGAAGTAACGGAATGGATTTTTCATCTTATACCAAGTTGCAGAAAGCAATGACGTTACGAGTTCATGTATGCGATCTCAAGCCGCTTTCCTCTGACACTGCCCACGATGATTGTGACGAGCCTTTCTCGTTAAAGGTTGACGCCCGCCCCCCCGAAAGGCGAAAGTCGCCGTTATTATCCCGGGACATACGAGAAATATTTTCCCAGCTTCAATTCAATTTTAACGGAGACCTTGATGGCTGATGTGATCGCATCCAGCGACTTGCCGGAGACATTCGAAGATGTTAGCGCGCTCGAAGAGTTTATGACGCGGCCGAGTCAGGTGCTGATCGACGACTTGGCGGCGCTGGATGGCGACATTATTGTCCTTGGGGTCGGCGGCAAGATGGGCCCGACGCTGGCGCGTTTGGCAAAACGGGCGGCACCCGGCAAGCGCGTTGTAGGTGTGGCACGGTTCAGCGATCCGGCCGTCAGCGGGTCCCTGGAAAGCCACGGCATTGAGACCATAACCTGCGACCTGCTCGACGCTGATGCGGTGGCGGCCCTGCCCAAGTTGGAAAACGTCATCTACATGGCAGGTCGCAAGTTCGGCTCGACGGGATCGGAGGAATTAACCTGGGCGATGAATGCCCTTGTCCCGGCCATCGTCGCGGAAGCGTTTTCTGGCTCGCGCATCGTTGCGTTCTCCACTGGCTGTGTCTATCCCTTTGTATCCGTGTTGTCGCAGGGGAGTCGCGAATTGGACGGTGCCAACCCGCCGTCCGGGGAGTATGCGAACTCCTGCATGGGGCGTGAGCGGATGTTCGAATATTTCTCGGCCAAGCACGGAACGGCGGGACGGAATATCCGGCTCAACTATGCCATCGACATGCGTTACGGCGTTCTCCATGACGTCGCCCGCAAGGTCGCTGAGGGAACACCGATAGATATCACCATGGGCCATGCCAACGCAATCTGGCAGGGCGACGCCAACGCCCAGGTTCTGCGCGCCCTGCTTCACTGCACGACGCCGACCAGTGCGCTCAACATCAGCGGGCCGGAGATGATCAGCATCCGGTCTCTCGCACAGGCCTTCGGCAACCGCATGGGCAAGGAGCCGGTCCTAGTCGGCGAAGAAGCTCCTACCGCTTGGCTGGTCAATACCGCCCTGGCGCAAAAGTTATTTGGTTACCCCGATGTTCCCATCGGCCGCCTGATCGACTGGACCGCCGACTGGGTAGTCCGCGACATGCCCAATCTGGAAAAGCCAACTCACTACGAAACTCGTGATGGAAACTACTGACGCGATCGCCGGGCTGCGCCTCCGTCCATTGGGTCCGACCGATGTTGCGGCGGGCCGACGCTTGTCGAAGGAAGCGGGCTGGAACCAGAATACCGCCGACTGGGCCTATATCCTGACCCACGGTTTGGGATGGGGGTACGAAGACGAAACAGGCGATCTTGGTGCCACGGCGATGATCCTGCCCTATGGCGAAAAGGTGGCGTGGATCTGTATGGTGCTGGTGACGGCGTCGTGGCGCAAGCGCGGGATCGCCACGGCCTTGCTGCGTCACTGCATTCAACAGGCGGAAGGCCGTGGCTGGGTTCCGGGGCTAGATGCGACGGAAGCCGGACGGCAGGTTTATCTGCCACTGGGTTTTTGCGACATCCTTCCCCTGACCCGTTTCATGGCTAAACCCATTCATGGCCTCGAAAAGCCCGACGACAGCACATGCCGACCCATGACCGAAGCGGACCTTCCCGCCGCGGCCCGTCTCGATGAAGCGACCGCCGGGTCCAGCCGGGCCAAGATGCTTGAAAGCCTACGAACACGCACGCCGCACCTCTGTTGGGTGGCGGAACGGGACGGTATCATTCAAGGGTTCTGTTTGGGACGGGACGGATGCGACGCCGATCAAATTGGGCCCATTGTTTCCAGCGATGACGAAACGGCAATCGCGCTCGCACGCCATGCGCTGCATGCCCGGCCTGACCCGTCACGTCAAATTCACATCGATGCATTAACGGACCAGAAGGCGTTCTGCATTTGGCTGCGCGACCGGGGCTTTGACAAACAAAGGGGATTTTCGCGCATGCTGAAAGGGCGAGCCGCATCGTTGGGTGACGCGACGACCCTGTATGCCATCGCGGGGCCTGAGCTTGCCTGAAAAAAAGAAGGGCCGGTCGCGAGGACCGGCCCTTATATGTCATGTCGATGTTCGTCGATTACTTCGGCATTTTGACCGAGGTATCGATGAACTCGTTGGTGAAGTACTTTGAAACATCAAATTTGGCCGACAAGAACGGCGAGAAGATGTCGTAGGACTTGGCCATACGGGCAGGATCCATATAGCCCAAACCAACCGTCGTCGACGTTTTGTCCGTCATCAACTCCTTGACCAAATTCCAGTTTGCGGTTTCGTTATCTACTTTCAACCCCTTGTTGGCTTCGACCAGGGCTGCGATGCACGGTGCGGAATCATTAGCGCAAGCGGCAAATGCTTTTTGCGTAACCTTGACAAAGGCAGCAACGACTTCTTTCTTGTTCGCAAGGAATTCAGCGTTGGCAATAACCGTGTTGCCGTACGGGTTCACGCCATATTCCTTACCCGACGAAAAGCCCATGTCGTCGCCTAGCTGTGCCTTGAAAATGTGGTGGATATTGTAAAACGACGTGGTGACGTCGATCGCACCACTTTTCAGCGCCGCCAGTTTGGCATTCGGCTTCAGGTTCACCCAAGTTACCGACTTTGGATCGATCCCTACATTGGCAGCAAAGGCCGGCCACATCTGGCGCGCGGCATCCCACGGCGGGTTTCCGATTTTCCGACCGACGAAATCCTTCGGTGTCTTGATGCCGGAGCTCTTCAGCCAATAAAACCCGTATGGGCTGTTCGCGTACACATTGTAAACTGCGACGCTTTTGGCGCCCTTGGCGATTGTCACGAACACCGGCGGCAAATCTGCTAGGCCAAGTTGGTTCTTGCCAATGCCGACGCGCTGCGCCGAAAGGGATGACCCTTTGCCTTGTTCGATGTCCAGGTCAATGCCGGCATCCATGTACCAGCCCATTTTCTTGGCGTAGTAATATGGCGCGTGATCACCACCGGCGATCCAATTCAAGATGAAACTCACTTTTTCAGCAGCTGCCACGGGCCCCATCATAAGGCCTAACGCGGTAGCGACGCATGCGACCGCCATAGATATGCGACGAAACATTCTCAGTCTCCCAGTCTCTGTGCGGGACGAAACTGCATCCAGGGCCCTGTTTTGAGCCCACCGCCCCGCTGTGATTTATGTAACCACATGGTTACGTTCGTAAGAATATGGCGAATGAGCGATACCGGTCAACCAGTGACATTCGAACGAGATTAGTCGGTTGACAGATCGGCTGTCGATAAGTGTTATTAGCGAACATTGGTAACCGGTTGGTTATTTGAAGAAAGTCCCGACGGGACGAAGGCTTATGGAGGTAGGGTTGAAGCGGCACGATTTACCGGAAGAAGTTCTCGGCCTGCTGCGCGAAGGGGTGGCGATTCCCGCTCATCCGCTTGCGTTGATAGCCGACGGGCGACTCGACGAGCGGCGTCAGCGCGCGCTCAGCCGGTATTACATTGACGCCGGCAGCGGTGGCCTTGCCGTCGGGGTGCACACGACACAATTCGAAATTCGCGAAGCCGGGTTGTACGAACGCGTACTGAGTCTGGCCGCCGAAACCATGGGTTCGTGGACCGATAGGCCTCTGGTCCGTATCGCCGGTCTGGTCGGAAAGACAAACCAGGCGGTCGGGGAAGCCGAGACGGCCCGCTCCCTAGGCTACCATGCCGGATTGCTCAGCCTGGCGGCATACAAGGACGCGGGTGAAGACGAAATCATCGAACACTGCACTCGTATCGCCGATGAAATACCGCTTATCGGTTTTTATCTGCAACCTGCTGTCGGCGGGCGCGTTCTGCCGACTTCGTTTTGGCGACGGTTTGCGGCGATCGACAACGTGGTTGCCATCAAGATGGCGCCGTTCCACCGCTACCGAACTTTGGATGTCATCCGCGGCGTGGTCGAGGCGAATGCCGAAGACAGGGTTACCTTGTATACCGGCAACGACGACCACATTGTGTTCGACTTGCTCGCCCCGTTCGTGGTGAAACGCGATGGCGCGGAGGTTCGCGTGCGTATCAAGGGCGGCTTACTCGGGCACTGGAGCGTCTGGACGAAACCGGCGGTCGAATTGCTTGATCGCATTCATGCAGCCGTCGCGGCGAACAGGGTCGATGACAACTTGTTGGCGCTGGATTCAATGGTCACCGATTGCAACAGCGCTTTCTTCGATGTTGCCAATGACTTTGCCGGTTGTATTGCCGGGTGCCATGAAGTTCTGCGTCGCCAGGGGCTGCTGGAAAATATCGTCTGCTTGAACCCGGATGAAACCCTGGGGGCAGGACAGGCCGCTGAAATAGACCGGGTTTACGATGCCTACCCGGAACTCAATGACGACGCTTTCATTCGTGCTAATTTGGAAAAGTGGCTGGCATAACCCAGTCATTGGCAGAACATTTTTTTAAATCATCACCCCGGGGCGCGGCGGTCGGGGCTAGTGAGGGAATCCCAAATGGAAAAACTTTCGGAAAAGTTCCGCACTTGGGTGATCATCATCGCTGTTCACCTGACGGTGGTTTTAGTGTGGCACTTATGGGTCACTCTTGGCGAAGTGCCGTCCTATGTCATGCCGACACCGGAAATGACCATCAGGTCCTTGGCCGAGGACTACAACTGGGTTCACAACACGTTGTTTACCGCCACTGAAATATTCGGCGGCTATATTCTTGCCTGCTTCGTCGGGATTGGTTTGGCGCTGTTTTTTGCCTGGTTCAAAAAACTGGAAGAGACGCTGATGCCGTTGGTGGTCAGCATGAACATGATTCCGAAAGTGGCATTGGGGCCGTTGTTCATCGTTTGGTTTTCATATGGCATGATACCGAACATAATCATTGCCTTTACAATCTGTTTCCTGCCCATCTTGCTGACCACAGCGCGCGGCCTGGACGAGGTTGACCCTGATCTGATCGATCTTGCCCGCAGCTTGCGCGCGTCGAAATGGCAAGTGTTCATGAAGATCCAACTGCCGGGCGCGCTACCCTATGTGTTTTCCGGCATGAAAGTGGCCGTGGTGTTGGCGGTCGCGGGGGCAATCGTCGGCGAGTTCATCGCCTCCGAGGAGGGGCTTGGCTATCTGATGTTGCAGGTTCAGGTCACACTCGACACAGCTGCCATGTTCATGGCGGTTCTGTTGATCACGGTGATCGGCGTGACGTTGTACTGTTTGGTGCTTTTATTGGAGCGCCTGTTCGTTGTCGCCGACAGCCGGGTGGAATAATACCAAGTTGCAGAAAGAATGACCCATAGAGATCGTCACAGCAGTCCTTCGGGTAGGAGAGAAGCCGCCGGCGATGCCATCGCATCGTCAAGGCTTT
>VAPL010662319.1_pt1 | contig 13432 bp, 10 predicted proteins | sample 3395061 | NCBI WGS metagenome assembly VAPL01 (sample SAMN08290444, study PRJNA428436) | hydrothermal vent metagenome | isolation source: Deep-sea hydrothermal vent chimney 2 | place: Pacific Ocean: Juan De Fuca Ridge | depth 2182 m m | reverse complement strand
CCTCCTTAAAGGTTTTGATGGTTACGGTTTGCACCGCTATCAAAACCGGTAACCCTCACCCGTTCAAGGGAGAGATGTCAGATCAAGTCGGAACTAATACATCTAAACTTCAATGTTGCCTGCTCCCTTCGTCGATATGGGTGATGTGAATTCTCACATCGTTTGTATTTCCAACGGCCAACTTCTTGAACTTCAGAATTTCCGATAAACTTCATAGCAGCACGATATGATTTTAATCGATCAGTGACAATTGCGTGAGGTTTTCCAGTCTCGCTCCCTTTAATCTTACAATGCCTGACCGCGCTCAATCCTTGATCTCAAGTCGTTAACATGACAGCGCCCATTTGAATTCTTGACAGAATGTGAGAATTTGATATTTTATAAAAACGGACAAATTGTCCATCTAGTGGACAATCGAATGAAACAAGGCATAATGCCAAATTGTAAGCGGTGTCAATGTATCTGGATTATTTTCGTAAACAGCAAACACGCGATGAACCAGTTTGCGATCCACTTCTTGATATACGCGAATAAACGCAGAAACAAAAAACGCTCCCAAGCGCGTTAATCCAAATTGAACAATTAAACAGGCGAGGAAACAATACGATGAAAATATATAGGACCTTAATGGTGGCGGTAACAGCTGCGACCGTTCTCTATTCTTCTGCTGGTATGGCCGAGACGGTCGGTTTTGTAACCATTCCGGCTGGTTCACTGAGCAACGTGATGGCGCAGGTGATGGCTAAAGTCGTTGAGGGGCACTCCGATCTCCGAGTTCGAGTTATTCCTGTGGGCGGTGCCACCGCAACAGTAGTTTCGGTACACACAGGTGCCGCCGAATTTGCGATCGGTGAAATCAATAATCTGACCGGTGCAGTTCAAGGGAAATATAACTTTAAAAAGCCAATGCCGAAAATGCGGCTGGTCATGTCTATACTTCCATTTCCTGTCGGAATAATCGTTCGCAACGACTCTGATATCAAAACAATTGCCGATCTGAAGGGGCGGAAATATCCGGTAGATTGGCCGGCCTTTCCAAACGGAACTTCACTTTCTCAGGGGATGCTGGCGTCGGGGGGGATAGATCTAGATGATGTTGTTGGTGTGCCGACTTCGAATTTGGGAACAGCTGCCAACGATTTTAAAGTTGGCAAACTGGATGCCACGATGGTTGCTGCCGGCTCTCCGATGACGGCTGAGATTAATGCCAGCATTAAAGGCGGAGTGCGTTTTCTTTCCCTCTTGAATACACCGGAAGCCTTAGCACGGATGAAGCAAGTGCGTTCTGAATATAGCACGATGACTATTAAACCTGGACCTCGGTTCGCCGGAGTTATCAATTCGACAAATGTGCTGCGTGTTGATCAGATGATCTCAACGTCAACGGATGTGCCCGATGAAACCGTCAACAAGTTTCTCAATGCAATTTATGAAAACAAGGCGGAATTGGTGAAGGGGCATCCGGTATTCAATGGATTCAATCCAGACCAGCGCATGGCCAAAGTTTTTTCGACGGTCGATTATCATCCAGCTGCCATCAAATTTTTCAAAGAAAAAGGTATTTGGTCAGGCGAATAGATCACAATGTGCGTCAAGCAGTTTCTTATTTTGGCGGCGTGGGATCATCATTGTTCGCAATGTTAGCATCGCTGAAAATGGGATCGGGAGGAAAGCGGTCGTGAATGGTGTTCCAGAAAAATTGGATGAAGAGCCCGTCGCTTGGGCAATACGGATATTCCGGCCGATTCTGGCTATCGGGCTGACACTGGCCTCTCTGGCTTGGTCGGCGGATCTGTTCCGTTTCTTCGGTTTGATCGTCCTCAGAGAACAGATAATGGCGCCCATTCTTGGAGCCGGAATTGCTCTGGTCTATCTCCATTTTCCGGCCAGGCGCCAAAGCAAACGAAGCAAACTGCCTTGGTATGATGCGCTGGCGGCTTTAGTCGGTTTCGCGAGTGGATGGTATGTGGGGCTGATATACCCAGATCTGATTGAACGCCTTGTCTACACACCCATGGACGGGCTCGTCGTTGCTACCATTTTTTATATTCTGTGTATGGAAGGCATGCGCCGGACGACTGGATATGCGCTCTTCGTTGTTGTTATTCTGTTCTCCATCTACGCCCTGTTTGGACATTTGATGCCGGGCGACATGGAAACGCGTCAGGTTCGAATTCCACGCCTTATCAGCTATTTGGCGCTCGACACCAGCGCCCTTTTTGGCCTTGTTCTCAAAATTACGGCTACCATTGTCATAACGTTCATTTTTTTTGGTCAGTTATTGCAGAAATCTGGCGGAGCCGCATTCTTCAGCGACTTCGCTCTAGCGCTAATGGGGCGTTACCGCGGTGGGGCGGCAAAAATCTCTATCGCAGCGTCTAGCCTGTTTGGATCGATTTCAGGCATTGTCATTTCCAATATTGTCGCGACCGGCGTAATCACGATCCCGTTGATGAAGCGCAGTGGTTTCCCGCCACGCTATGCCGCTGCGGTCGAGGCGGTGGCCTCGACCGGTGGGCAGCTGATGCCGCCGGTGATGGGTGTGACCGCCTTTCTGATGGCGGATTTTCTCAACCTCCCTTACAGCGATATTGTGGTTGCGGCGTTGGTTCCCTCGCTGCTCTATTATGCAGCATTATTTATCCAGGCAGATCTCGAAGCGGCGCGACGAGGTATCACCCGTGTGCCGGAGGATTTGGTTCCCAACCTGCTTAAAGTACTGAAGGGTGGATGGGTGTTTTTCTTGCCGTTTGCGGTGCTGGTTTATGCATTGTTCTGGCTCAATTGGGAGGTCCAGACGGCTGCGATTATCGCTTGCATCGTTACCATCGCTATTGGAATGGTGTTCGGCTACGAGGGTAAGAGAATGACACTGAGGGACATTTTCGATTCCCTCAACATAACCGGCACTTCCGCTACCGATATTTTAATGATCGTTGCTGGAGCCTCATTCATTATTGGCATTCTGCAGATAACTGGCCTCGGTTTTGCCTTCACGCTTTTGTTGGTGAAAGTAGGTGGCGGCAGTCTTTTGCTGCTCTTACTATTTGCGGCTTTGGCATGCATCATTCTTGGGATGGGTATGCCGACACTTGCCGTCTACGTGTTACTCGCGGTGATTGTTGCGCCCTCGCTGGTTGAGGTTGGTATTCAGCCCCTGGCTGCTCACATGTTCATTCTATATATGGGCATGATGTCTTTTATCACGCCGCCTGTAGCGATCGGTGCCTTCTTTGCTGCGAATCTTGCCGGCGCGCCGCCAATGGCGACTGGCTGGACGGCGATGCGCTTCGGTTGGACGGCTTATGTTGTGCCGTTCATGTTCGTTTTTGCTCCTTCGTTGCTTTTGCAATCCTCAGACATAACGGTAACGATCATCACAATTGTCACTGCGATAGCAGGAGTTTGGCTGATCTCTGCCGGCATGATTGGATATTTGTTTCGACCAACCGGAGTTTTGTTGCGGGGCGGAATTTTCATCTGCGGTATTCTACTAATGATTCCAGGCGAGATTGGTCTTTGGGCCGAATGGACCGACGCCATCGGTACCGCTGTGGGGGGTCTCCTAGTGATGCGCGAGTTTAGTGCATCGCGTCGTGCTGATGCCGAAATGCCTGTCGGCGGGGCATATAAACAGTCGGCGACAGCAGATTGAATATCAGTCTTAAAACATACTTGGGCAACATCAGCGTAAAAGGTCTGTAAATGCAAAATCAAAATTTGGGGCATTCTATCGTCACCAGTATGTGCGGTATTTGTGATGCTGGCTGTGGCGTCCATGTCCACTTAAAGGATGGCAAGATCGACCGGCTTAAGCCCATCAAGGATCATCCCCTTGGAATCGTTTGTCCGCGTGGCGCCCGGGCGGCGGAGATTGTCTATTCAAAAGATCGAATTCTCTATCCCCAGCGACGGATCGGCGAAAGGGGCGAGGGTCGTTTTGAACGCATCAGTTGGGACACCGCCTATGAGATCTGGGTAGAAAAAATGGAAGATATTTCAAGTCGCTATGGACCGGAGGCGCTTTGCACATACACCGGCCGCGGAAATTTTGAATTCGGCTTCTCAGAGAGTTTTTCTCCGTCCGGTGCCAGCGGGCGGGGCACCAATTCTGTCCTGTTCCCATTTGGGTCGCCAAATGCCACTGGTGTCGGCTCGCTCTGTTTTGTTTCCTATGGCTTGATAGCACCGCAGGCTTGTTTTGGATTGCAAAATAAAAATTTGGTGGATGACTTCGAAAACGCGGACCTGATCCTGATATGGGGCGCCAATCCGCTCACGGATTCCCCGGCCACGAAACACCATAAAATCAAGGCGGCAAAAAAGAAGGGTGCTCGGATCATAACCATTGATCATCGCCGTAGTGAAAGCGCTAAGTCTCTGAAATCCGAGTGGGTCGGCATTCGTCCCGGCACCGACGGCGCACTAGCGCTGGCAGTCGCCCAAGTGATGATCGCTGAAGATCTTTACGACAAAGATTTTATTGCTAACTGGAGCCATGGCTTCGAAGCCTTCCGAGAGTATGTCCAGAATTTTACACCTGATGAAGTTGCGGTGATCACCGGTGTTGCAGTGGCAACAATTGTTGAATTGGCCCGTGCTCTGGGTCGTGCGAAGGGCTGCGCCATCTCTATGTATACAGGTCTAGAGTATTCCAACAGCGGGGTGCAGTCGATTCGAGCAGTCCTGTGCTTGCAGGCATTAGCCGGTCAAATTGATGTTCCTGGTGGCAAATTGATCAAGATGCCGGGCCGTCCCATGCATAACCGCGTTACCACGCAACCTCCACCCGATGGGCCGAAGCCCGTGGGGGCTGAGAAATATCCCCTTTACTGGGAACTGCGAAAGGAAGCGCAGGCAGCCGAGTTGCCGAAGGCTATATTGGAGGGAGATCCATATCCGCTTCGAGGTCTGATTATATCCGGTGCTTCTTTGATCACTGGTTGGGCAGAGCCGGCGCTATGGCGCAAGGCACTAGCGTCGCTCGATCTGCTGGTGGCCGTTAACCGTTTTCCCACCGCCGATAGCCAATATGCCGACTTGGTACTGCCAGCAACGACCGGTTTCGAAATGGAGAGCTATCAAGTCAGCGACGGCTATGCTCAGTTGCGCCAGCAGGTCATCGAACCTCAGGGCGAAGCCCGAAGTGACTATATGATTTTCGCCGAGCTAGCGCGCCATCTTGGGTATGGCCAGTTGTGGCCGCAAAGCGAAGAGGGAAATATCCGGCGTGGGCTGGATGGCCTGCCTGTTACCTATGAAGATCTCAAGGCGAAACCGGAAGGCATCCAAATTTCCATGCCGGAAATGCGCTACCGGAAATATGAAACGGGCGATTTGCGTCCCGATGGCAAACCCGGTTTCGCTACTCCCACCGGTAAGTTCGAATTCACCTCCGAATGGTTCAGAAGCCATGACTACGACCCCTTACCGGTTTATACCGAGCCAAAAGAAGGCCCTTTAACGACGCCGGGCATGACTCAAGAGTTCCCGTTGATCTTTAATTCCGGTGCGCGCACTCAATCGGCTTTTCGTAGCCAACATTACAATATTTCCGGCCTTCTTGCTCTGCAGCCTGAACCTTTGGTTTGGCTGCATTCCGATGATGCAATCCCGCGCGGCATTGAGAGCGGTGATTTGGTAACTGTGCGTACAGTCCGTGGCGAGGTCGAATTTACCGCCCGCGTAACCGAAGATATCAAGGCTGGAGTTATTGAAGCCAATATGGGAGGCGGAAATCCCTTAGGCCCGCGAGTTTGGCAGGATTGTAACGTCAACGCGTTGACTGATTTTAATAATCGCGACCCGATTTCGGGTTTCCTGGTCTTTAAGGCGTTGTTGTGCGAAGTCGCACGCGTTAAAAAGTCAGCCATTAACGACCCAGAGGTGCAAAAAATATTGGCTCCAATTTGGATTCTGTAGCCCGCATTTGCTGGAGATATTGTTAATTCAAGCTCAAAGTATTTTGGAGGTATCTAAATGACTACGTTTGTTCTTGTCCATGGTGCTTGGCACGGCGGATGGTGTTGGCGCGACGTCGCCAAAGGTATACGCGCGGCTGGGCATGACGTCTTCACGCCAACGCTTACCGGTCTTGGGGATCGGGTACATCTCCAAAGTCCCGAAATTGGCCTTTCTGTACATATTCAGGATATTGTCAATCTTCTGAAAGCAGAGGAGCTAACGGATGTTGTTTTGTGTGGTCACTCTTATGGCGGTATGGTCATAAGCGGCGTTGCTTCGGCGGCCAGCAAGCATTTGGCTGCGCTAGTTTATCTGGAAGCATTCCTTCCTTCCAATGGCGATTGTACTTTCGATGTGATGGCACCCGAGACTAGAGGTGTCTTCGAAAAAATGGCGCAAAATGGAGGCAATGGTTGGTTGGTAGCGCCGCTGAATGCAAAATTTTTCGGTGTTAATGACCTGGACCAGCAAAATTGGGTCGATAGGCGATGTGAAGGTATGGCGATCAGAGCCTTTCAGGAAGTTTTGCAAAATCACAGTGAACCCAAGTCGGAATTTCGGCGTCATTACATCCTTGCAAACGGAAATAACCCAAGTCAGTTTCATGCTATTCACGATCGTTTATCCAGTCGGTCTGACTGGAACACTCACCGCCTAGAATGTGGGCACGATGCCATGGTGATCGACCCGGACGGTGTATCCAAAATTTTACTGTCAGCATGAAGCACTGGAGATTCAGATGCCGATCTAACTTTAACGCTGACGGAAGCCGAGAGCATCCGAGATTTTTTTGGCCGCGTCGCGGGTAAGTGCGACGATCTGTTTCAAGTTTTTACCGCGGAGTCTGGTGTCAGGACCAAACACGCCCACAGAACCCTCAATAAATCCATCGGAATTAAGGATAGGAGCCGAGATTGCAACTGCCCCGGAAATAATTTCACCATATGTGATTGCATATCCGCTTTTTCTGACTGCCAAGAGCTCGCTTCGCAACGCTGCACGAGCCTTCCCCGCTGGAATTATAGAGAGGCCGATTTCCATCTGGTCATCCGGAAGGTGGGCAAATATCACTTTACCGCATGCACCCTTGTGTAGCACTTCGGCGTACCCCATTCCTCGGCTGAAGGAGATTGGTTGCGGGCCACGAATTTCAAATGCGCAAAATCGCTCGTGCGGTGAAAGTGCGACGGTCAGCGCAACAGTCTCTTCAGTAACTTGCCACAGAATTTCCAGAAAGGGTTTTGCGATTTGCAGGATAGGGACGCCGCCGTTCCATGCTTGCGCCAGAGGCACGACGCGATGCCCAAGCTGAAATTTGCGGGGCTTACCAAACGAGCAAATGAGTCCCTTTTGTTCCAATGTGTGCAACAGGCGGTAAAGAGTTGGGCGGTTTAATCCCGTCATTCTTCGCAAAGAGGGCACGTCCAGTTCTGATTCATTCGGACCAAAACAAAAAAGAATGTCAGCGGCACGTTCCACGGCGCGAACAGGTTTCATGCTTGAACCATCTACAAGCGCCTTCGTTGAATTGTTAGTCATGGGTGTCCTTGACAGTTTGAGTAAGAATTTGTAATTTATATCATAAAATGGACTATATGTCCACTACATGGACATCAAATTCGAGGAAAAAATGAAAACCGATAATCAAGGATTGAACATTGGTACAGATTCCGAATCTGCAATAGCTGCACTGAACCAGTTTCGCAATGCATTTCTTGGGTGGTGCGCGAGTACTCCTACCCATGCCCACGATATCCATGTTGCCCGTCCCAACTTCATTGCCAAGGAGGCACAGCTTGTACGGGCGGTGTTGGCAGCGTGTAAACGCTCCGCACATTATGCAGTTGAAAATCTCGATGAGTGGATTGATTACGCAGCAGAATTCTACCGGACGGATCGGGCTACTGCCGAACGTGCCATAATCCGTGAGCTTCCTCACTTACATCTCGACGGAGAAGTTGATGTGCAGGGACTACAGGAAATGATCGAATTGCAACGTCGTCTGGGTGCGGTTGAACGCCATATAGAGGTTGAAGAGATCAGTGATTTCAGGTTTGTGCCGTTGGCAGAGAAGAAATCCGAAAACCTGTCCGGATCACAGGGTTTGTCTCAAGTGAGGTTTGCAGATGGGGCCGGATGAGGAGAGATCTAATTCTGGAAAAATTAATGTGAACGCCGCAGCTTCACTGAGCATCGAGCAAATTGTCGATTGCATTTTTGAAGGTGCGCAAGTCGCACTCCCAACTGACGTGACCGGGTTTTTCCCGGGCATTCCAATTGCTGTCATACATGCGATTATTAGCCGCAAGGTGCGAAATTTACACATCGTTGGCTTGCCAAGTTTGGGTTATGCTGCGGACCTTCTAATTGGAGCGGGCTGTGTTGCGTCTGCCGAGTGTGGCGCATTCCAATTCCATCGCTCGGATCTTGGCATGCCGCCGCGTGCCGCCGCAGCATTTGCCGCGCAGTCGATCGAATTTCGCGATGCGACCTGCCCGGCCTTGCATGCACGTTTCCAAGCAGGCGAAAAGAGAATTCCATTCATCCCACTCAGAGGGATGCTTGGCTCGGATCTGCTCAAGTATCGCACGGACTGGAAAGTCATCGACAACCCCTTCGCTGCTGACGACCCGATCGTTGTGCTTCCAGCAATCATTCCAGATATCGCGTTGATCCATGCACCGTATGCGGATGCAGAGGGCAATGTATTCCTCGGGCAACGTGGCGAACTGAAAACGCTCGCGCACGCAGCGAAGGCAACCTATGTCACGGTCGAGCGTCGGGTCGAAGGTAATTTGATGGCAGATGACACCATGTCCGCGGCGATGCTCTCCAGCGTTTACGTGTCGGGAATTGCGGTCGCATTCGGTGGTGCCGCCCCTTATGGCATGCCAAATGAATACCTCGAGGACTCTGATGAATTTGTCCGATATGCGAAGGCAGCTGTAACCGAAGCAGGATTTGCTGAATATCTCGAAGGGATCTGTGATCTTTATGTCCAAACAAATTGAGACGCCGATGTGCTCGGAAGAAATATTGATCTGTGCGATTCTTCCTTATCTCGCCGATTCACAGCACATTGCTGTGGGCTCGGCGTCGCCGATACCCGCCGCCGCCGCCTTCCTGGCACAGGAACTAAGGCCAAAGGAGATTCGTATTACAGTGCTTGGAAGTCGCCACGACGCATTTTTTATTGATGGCGGTCGCGAGATGTTCGATTGCGCTGCGCAGGGACGGATCGATACCTTTTTCTTGAGCGGAGTTCAGATCGACGGCGCGGCAAATATAAACCTCATGGGCCTCGGACAATACCCAAAACTCGCGCGACGGTTCCCTGGCAACTATGGCTCGACCTATATGTATTATACGACGCGAAAGACGATACTCTTTCGTCTCGATCATGAACTGAAAACGCTAGTTCGCAATGTCGATTACATTAGCGCCGCTGGCATATCACCGCGAAACGAATACAGGGCGGGTGGACCAACCGCGTTAGTTACTAATCGCTGCGTATTTTCTTTTGACAAAGAGTCAGAACGCTTTCTCCTCGAAAGCGTACATCCAGGGCATTCCGTAGAAGAGGTCCGCATTAATACTGGATTCGATTTTGACGTGGTGCCGAACCTCACGGAAACACAACCATTGTCGAGTCAGTATCTCGCGCTCTTGCGGGGACCGGTGGCACAGCGAGTGGTTGCTACTTACCCGGCATTCGCGGCGTCTGTATGGGATATTTCATCATGAACGAAAGATTACCGATTTCACGTGGTGAATTGCTCTGGGAGCCTGATGCCGACAGGATCAAGGCAAGTCAAATGCATGCGTTCATGGCGAGATTAAACGAACAATTTGGCAGCAGTTTTGACGACTATCAGTCGCTCTATCGATTTTCGATTGATGAGCCGATTGTATTTTGGAGAGCGCTTTGGGAGTTCCTTCCCATCATCGGTGACGGGCCGGGTGACGAGGTAGTGCGAGATATTCATCTCCTGCCTGGTGCTCAATGGTTTCCTGAGGCGCGGATCAATTTTGCAGAGAACTTGCTTCGGTATCGCGGCGATTCCGAAGCACTCATCTGCTTTGGCGAAGATGGATCGCGGCATGCATTGTCTCGTGAAGAACTCTACCTGTCGGTAGCACGACTCGCATCCGCAATGCGAGCCGCCGGATTGGGTCCAGGTGATCGTGTTGCGGCATATCTACCTAACGTGAACGCCGCAGTCGTTGGCGCTTTAGCCACCGCGAGCCTGGGCGCTAGCTGGGCGATTACCTCCACCGAATGGGCTGTCCCTGCGGTGTTGGATCGTCTAGAGCAAGTGCAACCGCGCTTTCTGTTTGTAGCCGACCAGAGCGAATGGAAAGGAAAGAGGAACGACGCTTCTCGAAATGCTGCCGAGATTGTTGCCTCACTTCCTTCGATCGAGAAAGTTATTATCGTTCCCTTCGAGGGAATTGAACCGCGGCTAGCTGTAGCGATTCCTAAATCGGTCTCACTTTCTGAATTTACAGAGCCCTATCAAAATGTGACATCAATTGAATACGCGCGGCTACCTTTCGCTCACCCGCTCTTTATATTGTTTACGTCGGGTACGTCCGGTAGGCCGAAGTGCATCGTGCATGGGCATGGTAGCGTGTTAATTCAGTTCATGAAGGAGCACCAATTGCACTGGGACATGAGGCCGGGCGATCGAGTGTTTCGAGCAACTTCCGCAGGTTGGATGATCTGGCAACACACTATGGCGGCGCTCGCCTCTGGTGCCACAGTCCTAAACTATGGCGGTTCGCCGTTTTTCCCCGGTGAAAGCAGACTTTTTGACATGGCACAAGACGAACAGGTCTCAATATTCGGTATTCCTTCGATGATGCTTGATACTTGCATGAAGGCGAAGCTTAGTCCACGAGAGACCCACGACTTATCCTCACTCAAGTGCTTTCTTGCAAGCGGTTCACCACTCGCGCCTGAGCACTACCAATATGTCTATGACGAAATTAAATGCGATGTGCATTTTGCTTCACCCACCGGTGGTACGGATCTTGCGGCCGCGTTTGCTAGCGGTAACCCTATCGGACCAACGCGCGCAGGCGAAACACAAGTGTTCGCACTTGGCATGAAAGTTGAGATATTCGATGAAGAGGGAAAGGGCATTTTGGGCAGATCTGGCGAACTGGTTTGCACACAGCCATTTCCCTCAGTTCCAATTGCCTTTCTAAATGATCCTGGTGACGCGCGTTTTCTTGAGTCGTATTTCGAGAAATATTCGAATGTTTGGCACCATGGGGATTGGGCGGAGGCCACGCCGCACGGGGGGCTCGTAATTTCTGGCCGCTCGGACGCCACACTCAACGCCAAGGGCGTGCGGATTGGTACTGCCGAAATTTACCGGTATATCGCGCAAATGCCGGAAATCGTCAACTGCGTCGCTGTTGCACAGGAATGGCGGGACGATACGCGTGTCGTACTTTTTGTCCAGCTTGCCAAAGGTATGATCCTTAATGACGGTTTGAGGAGCGCGATTCAGCAAGGCCTTCGGCAAAACGCCTCACCGCGGCACGTCCCCGAACGAATTGTGCAAGTCGCAGATATTCCGAGCACAGCCACCGGAAAGGCCTCTGAACTTGCCGTGCGTGATGCTATCCACGGACGACCGGTAAAGAACGCTTCAAGCCTAGCCAACCCTGATGCTCTTGGATTGTTTCAAGGATTGGCAGAATTGGCAATCTGACACAATGAACAAAACCATACTATACCTCGCCGAACTCCGCGAATCCTTGGTCAGCGGTAATCCAAAATACTATTCACCCAATGCGTTGATTGATAACGAAAACGGGAAATGACGCCGGATTATCTGATAGCTGGCGCAAAATGCACTTGAACAGAAACACAAAAAAAGGAAATTAAAGTGGGCACGAACACGGATGACGAACAGCTCTTCTTCACTTCCGAAGTCTTTCGCGGCGGCACCCAAAGGGACCGCGTTCCTACAGGACAAACAATTCACGAAGTGGCTCGCGACGTGCCTGTTTTCAAAACCACAGACGTGTTGGTAGTTGGCGGTGGGCCTGCTGGTACGACCGCTGCGATCTCAGCCGCGCGCCTCGGAGCGGATGTAACTCTGGTCGAGCGATATAACCACTTAGGTGGCTTGTCAACCGGAGGCTTAGTAATCTGGATTGATCGCATGACCGATTGGGAAGGTCGTGAGATGATACAGGGTCTTGCGACAGAACTGATGGATCGTTTGCCGAGCGAGGCGATCGTTAGCCCTCCACGTGCCGATTGGGGGTCACGTGATGCACAAACTGCTAATTATTGGGCACAACGTACTGCGGCCTTTCATGGGATCGTTACCAAGTCTCCAACCATCGATCCAGAGTGGCTGAAGACAATATCTCAGCGCTTAGTTCTCGAAAACCAAATAGACTTACTCTATCACGCTTGGATGGTTGCGCCGATTGTTGAAGGAAACTCTATCCGCGGCGCGATTTTTGAAAGCAAGGCTGGGCGGCAAGCAATTTTGGCGAAGGTGGTCATAGATACAACTGGTGACGGTGATCTATACGCGCTTGCGGGAGCACCATTCGAAACCGATATCAATCAGAAAGATATTCACCACTGCATCAACACTTCTTGGCTCTTTGGTGGAGTGGACATGGAGAGGTGGATAGCCTTTAAGTCCGACCGACCTGACGACTTTTCCGCTTTCATGGAACTTGGGCGAAAAACACTACAATTTTTTGATAAACCCTTCGTTTCGTGGCGCAACGACGTAGCGCTCTTCATGGGGCCGCGCCAAAGTGGGTTTAGTTCTCTAGACGTGGATGATCTTACAACAGTTGATATTACATCGCGTGAGATGATGATGAGCCACCATGCATTTTATCGCGAACACGCGCCAGGATTTGAACACGCCTTCCTAATGCTCTGCGCGCCGCAAGTCGGTGCACGACATAGTCGGCGGCTGGCGGGCGTGAAAAAGGTTTTGCGTAGCCAATGGGACGACGGACTGATACATGATGATGAGATCGGTGTCAGCCCGAGTCTTTCACCGAAGTTCAAGAGTATCTCAGTGCCCTACGGCGCACTTGTACCCGCACAACTTGATGGCGTTCTCGCAGCGGGGAAGCACGTCTCGTGCGACCGAAGTTCGCATTCATTTCTGCGCGAGATTCCGCAATGCTGGCTGACGGGTCAGGCAGCCGGCGTCGCCGCTGCGCTTGCGGCCGACAAAGACATAGCACCACGCGCAGTCAATACTGAGGAACTCCAACAAAACTTAGTGAAGCAGGGCGCTTTTGTTAGAGCCAATGTCAACGAAGTTATTGACGAGCCCGATGTTTAACGCCGATTCTAGGGCATTTCCGAGATTACAATGAGCCAAAACCGGTTTTGTTGAATCTGAGGTGGTCCCAGACCGTCCATCGCCTGGCGCTTCCACTTGCTTACCTGATTCGGATGCACCTTGTGCTT